>ENA-OQAN01000020-OQAN01000020.1-human-gut-metagenome-genome-assembly--contig:-NODE-20-length-83899-cov-4.017106_pt1 | contig 83899 bp, 104 predicted proteins | sample MGYA00242735_ERZ504527 | MGnify/ENA primary metagenome ERZ504527 (study PRJEB26092, sample SAMD00036230) | human gut metagenome | host: Homo sapiens | study: EMG produced TPA metagenomics assembly of... | reverse complement strand
AGAAAATATTATAAGGTGGAGAAGAGGGGATTTCAATTTCTTTTTGAGAGATTTGGGTCGAAATAATGGTGAAAATATAAAGAAAAATGGCTGTTGACCAAAAGAAAATGCTGTCATATAATATATTCGACAAGAGAGCCGTTGGTCAGTGTACACCTGACCGCCGGATAAAGCTTCTAACTAAAAATAGCGCCTAACTTTACCAGAGCAGGGGCGCTATTTTGATTTGACAAAATTACACGATTGCAATATAATATACTTAACAAGACAGCCGGAAGGTGAGCGCAATCACCCGATCTGGCGAAAATATTAAATAGCTATAAGAAGTGGCCATCCATGCTTACCAGAGAGCAGGATGGCCATTTCTTAATTTCTATAATAAAGGAAGGCTGAATTATAGTCAAGAAATTTTTGCGATTTTAAAACAAAGTAATAAAAAGTGTGATATAATAACCTCATAATGAAAAGTAAAATTCCGCCTATTTTTCTACATTGTAGGCGGCAATTTTACACCTGCCAGTTAGTGAATCCTAATAAAAGTAAGATGGAGGTACCCGCCCATGATGGAATACACCAGCAAATATTGGAACATGCTGACTCCTTTAATAAAGAAAAGTCTGCTAAAACGCTACGGAAAAGAGGAGACCGCAGAGCTTCTCCGCAAGACCAACCAGATCTACCGCGACATGCTTCGCCGCGCCGATGATATCGGAAAGGACAACCCGATGGCGTCGAATCTCTATGAAGCCTCATTTTTCTTGCGCTCTGGGATGCGTCGGACAGACAGATTTCTGTGGATGAACTGCGTACAATCTCAGAGGAGATGATGTCCTTCCCGTTTCTGAAAGCCATGGGCTGATGATTAATGCGAATAAGAAGAGCGGCATGGCGCGGATTGCGAAGATGATGCATAAGGATGCCGCCTGGCTGGAAGCACATCCGCAGTATAAGGCGTATTCGTGGGATTTTCATTTTGATGAGACGAAGCATCAGAACGGTTTTTATTACCACTTCACCCAATGTCCCCTGAACACCTTCGCCCGAAAAGAGGGCTATCTGGAAGTGCTGCCGATTATGTGCGACATTGATTACAAGACAGCAGCCTGATGCACGCGAAGCTCTACCGTGACCATACGCTGGCAGGCGGCGGTGAGGTCTGTGATTACTGGTTCGTGGGGGACAAGGTGGAAAATCCGAAATAAAACAAGACCGGACCGGAACCGGTGAAATGGATCGAAGAATATAAAACACAGAAGGGAGATCACCCAGAATGAGCAATGAAAAAATAAAACCAAAACTGAACGGAACCGCCGAGACGATGCTGGCAGTGCTTCTACGCCCGCGCCATGCACAGCAGAAATCCGAAAAACAAGTTCCGCGACACCAAAGCAGAAGAGCTGATTGACCGCATCGACTATGATTTCAGCAATGCGAAAAAGGACACAGCAATGAGCGGCGGAATCGTAGTGCGGAGTGTTGTGTTTGATGAGCTGGTCAGCGACTTTATCCGAAAGAACCCGGATTGTACCGTTGTCAACATCGCCTGTGGTCTGGACACACGGTTTTACCGCATGGATAATGGAAAAATCACCTGGTATAATCTCGATCTGCCGGAGACGATTGAGGTACGCGATTCGATCTATCAGGAATCCGGCCGCGTTTCCACGATTGCGTGTTCCGTGCTCGATCCGGCATGGGCCGATCAGGTAAAAGTGCGGGGCAAAATGCTTTTCATTATCGAAGGTCTGACCATGTACATGAAAGCGGATGAGTCAGAATGATGCTCGCCATCATCCGCGATCATTTCGACAATGCCTACGTCTGCATGGAAACGCTGTGCCCGTACTTTGTAAAGAAAGAAAACATCGAAAAATCTATTCAGGCGACGGGCGCGACGTTTACCTGGGGTGCGAACAGCTTTGCCGACCTGGGCAACATTGCCGCCGGTTTCCGAAAAGTAAAAGACGACAACATCGCCCGCGGTATGGAAACACTGAATCCCATCTACAAGCTGGTGATGTGGATGCCGATCGTCCACAAATTCGCAGAGAAAATTCTGGTGTTTGAGAAAGCGTAAGAAAAAACGAAAAAAATAAAAAGAAACAGGCAGCCCGGCAGCGGAAAAGCTTAAAAAACTTCCGTGCAGGGAACCTGTTTTTTTGTTTGTGCAGGCAATCAACAAATCATTCATCCGGCCACACAAAATGTGCATTCCCCGCTTCAAGGCCGTCAATCAGAATATTCTGTCCCGTGCAGAACCGGTTCGTCACGGTCATAAAATACGCCCAGTCCGCTGCTTCCTCGACGGTCATCCACCGTTTCAGCGGCGTCAGCTCCATGATCTGATCCCAGAGCTTTTGGTCTTCTGTGACAGGCAGATTCAACTCGGTCAGTACGCCGCCGAAATCAAGGCTGTTGCACGTTCCGCCATACGGTGCAATGCGGAGTGCCACATTTTTTGTGTAGGCGAGAACGCCGCCCTTGCTTGCGGTGTATTCCGGAAATTCAGCTCCGGTATGGCCGCTGGCCGAGCCGATCATGAGGATGGCGCGGATGTTGTCATGAATTCCGTACGCTCCGTGATTGCGATGGTTCCCTTTAAATTGATATCAATATCATCCTCGTTCTGCACACCGGCGTTGTTGATGACAATATCAAAAGGCGCAAGTGCCGGATACTGTTCTCTGGCGCGGATATCAAGGCAGAAATGAGTATACGACTCCTGTCTGATCGAAGCTTCCTTCCGGTCAAATCCGGTAACGTCAAAGCCTTCTTTTAAAAATTTCTCCGCAATCGCCTTTCCGATTCCGGAGCTGGTTCCTGTAATAAGTACACGCATACGATAACCTCCCGATGAAATATTACCCTCATTATACCGCAAACACAGCATGCGATCCAGAAGAAACGAAAAAGAATGCAGGAAAAGAAAATGTTACGGGAAAAATCACTGCATAAAACAAAAGAGTCTCTCAAAACCACAACAAATAATTGACAGATTTTAGGAGAAGGAGTAGAGTTTTTGAAAGGGGGATTATCCCTGCAAAGAGTGAAAACAAAAGAGGTGCAAATATGCTGAAAGTAGACAATCTTACCTTTGAAGTAAACGAAGAGGGAAGAAAACGCTGCCTCGTCAACCACATCAGTTTTGAGGTAAAGGACGGGGAAATGCTGGTGATTACCGGACCGAACGGCGGCGGAAAATCGACGCTGGCAAAAGTACTTGCCGGCATTGAGGAAGCAAACGGCGGAGAAATCTTCCTGGATGAGGAAAATATTACCGGTTATGATATTGACCACCGCGCAAACGCCGGCATCGGCTATGCATTCCAGCAGCCGCCGCGTTTTAAAGGAATGACAGTGAAAAAAATGCTGTCGCTGGCAGCCGGAAAAGAGCTGACGGAAGCCGAGAGCTGTAAACTCCTCTCCGCCGTCGGACTCTGCTCTGCCGATTACCTGAACCGTCAGATGGACGGCACACTCTCCGGCGGAGAGATGAAACGCCTGGAGATTGCAACGGTGCTTGCGAAACCGCATAAAGTCAGCATTTTCGATGAGCCGGAGGCCGGCATTGACCTGTGGAGTTTTTCCATGCTGATCAAACGGTTTGAAGAAATCCACAAAGAGAAGAAAGAATGTCTGATCCTCATTTCCCATCAGGAACGCATTATCCAGATGGCAGACAAGATCATGGTGATCGAGGACGGCCAGGTGAAAGAATACGGTACAAAGGAAGACGTACTGCCGACCCTGTTCCAGCAGAAAACAGGCCGGATGTGCGGCCAGGAAGGAGGCACATGCTGATGGTACAGGTAGATGAGACAACCCAGGGTGTATTAAATCAGATCAGTGAAGGATTTGAGCAGAAAGGGGCGTATAATCTCCGCCAGAACGGCATTCCGCTCTGCCACGGTGACAGTGAGCATATCAAAATCCGCAAAAAAGAGGATAAGCCAGGCATTGATATTTTGATCGATGGCGAGACGAAAGGTGAAAAAGTATTTATCCCGGTTGTCGTCAGCGTTTCCGGTATGACGGACCTTGTTTACAATGATTTCTACGTTGCGGATGGCGCCGATGTTACAATTGTAGCGGGCTGCGGTATCCACAACGGCGGCTGCAACGACAGCCGGCACGACGGTATCCATACGTTTCATGTAGGAAAAAATGCCAACGTGCGCTACGAGGAAAAGCATTATGGCGAGGGAAACGGAACGGGACAGCGGATTTTGAACCCGGTGACAAATATTGAAATCGGAGAAAATTCCGTTTTTACGCTGGATACCGTACAGATTAAGGGCGTTGACTCAACAATTCGTACGACGAATGTGTGATGGATGCGAACTCCAAACTGTTCGTGCTCGAACGTCTGATGACAGACGGTGACCAGAAGGCAGAGTCGGATATTGAAGTATGTATGAACGGAAGCGGTTCTTCCGCACAGATTATTTCACGTTCTGTCGGAAAGGGCAATTCCTCCCAGGTCTTCCATCCCAAGGCAGTCGGCAAAAACAAATGCCACGCCATATCCAGTGCGATTCTATCATCATGGATCACGCACAGGTCGGATCTATTCCGGAGATCCAGGCAAAACATGTGGATGCGGCAATCATCCACGAGGCGGCGATCGGACGGATCAATGATGAGCAGCTATTGAAACTCAGAACGCTCGGCATGACGGAAGCGGAGGCGGAAAACGTCATTATTGAAAACTTCCTGAGCTGAAGAAAAAAAGGAAACAAGAGAACAAAAAAGAGGCATTTCCAGTCTGCATAGATGGAGATGCCTCTTTTTGTGCATTTTTCACAAAAGCAGGTAGTAAATTTTACTAAAATAAAAAGTAAAATATTTTGACTTTTAACATATGATAAATTTGTACTGTTGAAAAAAGGAAAGATACAAGATAGAGAAATGGGGAAAGCGAAAATGGGTATTGTGATCAATCATTCCGAAAATATTTTCCTGCCGCAGATGATCATTACGAAGCCGGAGATGGAAGAAAAGGTGGAAGCGTTTGTGAAAAACGGCGGAACCGTAATCGTGACGTACCGCCACGCCGTGAAAGATGCGGACAACAACGTTCCGTTCGGCGAGACACTGCCGGTGCACTACAATGCGCTTGCGGGTCTGACCGTAGAAGAGACGGAGAGCCTGCAGGACTATGATGCATTCCCGGTTGTGGGAAGCGGCGTGTTCGAGGGCGTGGAAGGCACAGGCGGAATTTTCCGTGATATGATTCAGGTGCAGGATGCGGAAGTGCTGTTCCATTACGCGGATGCGTTCTATCTGGAATTCGCAGCCGTGACGAGAAAACAGACCGGCAGGGGAACTTTGTATTACGTGGGCTGCGGTCTGGAAGAGAAGATCACGAAGCTTCTGATGGAGCAGGTGATGCGGGACTGGCATTTCCAGATGGTGCCGTCCGAAGAGAGCCTTGAGATCGTGACGAGAGGAAACGAGAAGCAGAAGGTGACGATGTACATCAACCACAATGCAAAGGAAGTGACGTATGGGATATGACACTGGCACCGTTTGCATGCAAGATTTTAGAAGCATAATATAAAAGAGTAAACGAGAGAAAAGGCGCGGCCGCCCGGAGCAAAAAACAGCTTCGGGCGGGCCGTGCCTTTTGCGTGCTGACAAAAAAGATGCAAAAAGCGGAATTCTGTGTTGACAAGTGTCCGAAAAAAACTTGTAAATAAGACGCGAGTGTGCAAAAATAGACATAAAACAGATGCGGAGGCATCCTGAAAAAAAGAGGAGAACAACATGGAAAAACAGAAAAAGATAGCACTGATTAATGATCTGACAGGCTTTGGACGGTGCTCGACGGCTGTGATGGCGCCGATCGTGTCGGCGCTGAAGATTCAGGCGGTGGCAGTTCCGACCGCAATTCTCTCAGCACACACGCAGTTTCCGACGTATTACTTTGATGATTATACTGACCGGATGAAGGATTACATTCAGACCTATAAGGATCTGAAGCTCGATTTCGATGCGATCTCGACCGGCTTCTTAGGATCGGAACAGCAGGTGGATATCGTGCTTGATTTTATCCGCCATTTTAAGACGGACCGCAACTTTGTCATCGTCGATCCGGTCATGGGAGACTATGGGAAGCTGTATCGGACGTACACGAAAGAGATGTGCGAAAAGATGAAAGAACTGGTTCACTACGCGGATATCATCACGCCGAACCTGACAGAACTCTGCACACTGATCGATGCGCCGTATCCGGAGAACGGGGCTTCGATTGAGGAGCTGAAAGAGATGTGCGGAAAACTGGCAAAGCGGGGACCGAAACACATCGTGGTGACGGGCATCCACTTTAACCAGACGCAGATTGCCAACTTTATCTATAACAAAGGCGAAGACTTCCAGATTGTCATGGTAGACCGCATCGGCGGCGACCGGAGCGGTACGGGAGATGTCATTGCGGCAATTATCGCAGGCATGTATCTGAACGGCCACAGCCTGTACGAGTCGGTGAAAAAGGCGGCGGATTACGTATCGAAATGCATCCGCTACTGCGAAGAAAACGAAGTGCCGAGCTACTGGGGACTCTGCTTTGAAATGTTTATGAAGGACTTAACGGAGGAAGCGTAATGTATTTATATACTGTAACCGGAGCCGTCGGCGAGGAAGGGTATCTCGACCTTGCAAAGAGCGGCGATCTTACCGGAAAAAATGTCTATGTCAACATGACAAACAAATGCCCGTGCAGCTGTGTGTTCTGTCTGCGCCAGACGAAACAGCAGCAGGAGGGAAATACACTGTGGTTAAAAGAGGGCGAGCCATCCGTTGAGACGATGCTGGAGCTGTTCGCACAGTACGATCTGAACGTGATCAATGAACTGGTCTTCTGCGGCTTCGGAGAACCGCTTGAGCGGCTTGAGGATGTCTGTCGGGTGATCGATTCCTTAAAAGGAACGTATCCGAACCTGAAAGTGCGTCTGAATACGATCGGTCTTGCCAACCTGATCTATGGAAGAGATGTCACCCCGGAATTAAAGGGAAGATTTGATACCGTCTCGATCTCTTTAAACGCGCCGGATGAAAAAGAATTTCTGGAGCTCACACGGTCGAAATTCGGCATCCAGTCGTACGAGGCTATCAAGGAGTTTGCAGTGCTTGCAAAACAGTATGTGCCGAATGTTGTGATGACCGTTGTCGAGAAAGTTATGCCGGAAGAAAAGATTCAGAAATGCCGGGAATCTGCGATGAATTAGGTGTTACCCTTCGTGTCCGCCCGTTTGAAAATTAAAGTGTGCGGAACGGAATCTTTCGCTTGTATTTCCAGAATATAACGCCTATAATGGGAAGGAAAAACAAAAGAGAGGGAGAGACGTATGAACGAGTCTAATGGAGTCATCCGCGATGCGAGAAAGCTCGGCATTCCTAAAATGCTGATTCTCGGATTGCAGCACATGTTTGCCATGTTCGGTGCAACCATTCTGGTGCCGATTCTGGTAAACAGCTACTTTGTAGACGCATGCGGCGAGGGGCCGTCCCGCGGTCTTACCGTATCCGTCACACTGTTCTGCGCCGGCTTTGGAACCCTGCTGTTTCATCTGTGCGCGAAATTTAAAGTACCGGCATTTCTTGGTTCTTCGTTTGCATTCTTAAGCGGTTTCGCCGCTGTTGCAAACCTGAATACCGGAAAATATGCCAGCATGAGTGTCAACGACAAGGCAGCCTATGCCTGCGGAGGTATTGTGGTAGCAGGTCTTCTGTACCTGATTTTTGCCTTGATCATCCGCATGGTCGCGTCAAACGCGTGATGCGCTACCTGCCGCCGGTTGTCACAGGTCCGGTTATCATCTGCATTGGCCTCAGCCTTGCTGGTTCCGCCATTAATAATGCTTCGACGAACTGGTTCCTGGCACTGGTTGCGCTGGCAGTCATCATCATTTTCAACATCTGGGGAAAAGGAATGCTCAAAATCATTCCGATTCTGATGGGCGTTGTGATTGCCTACGCTGTGGCAGTTGTCCTGAATGCACTCGGCATCAAAAATCCGGACGGATCCGTGATCATCAACTTTGCGCCGGTTGCACAGGCAGGCATCGTCGGACTTCCGCCGCTGCAGCTCTGCAAATTCGATCTGACCAGCATTATGATCATGGCACCGATCGCGATCGCGACCATGATGGAGCATGTCGGTGATATGTCGGCGATCTCTGCAACCGTAGGAGAGAACTTCCTTTCTGATCCGGCCTGCATAGAACCTGCTCGGTGATGGTCTTGCAACCGCAATGGCAGGTTTCATCGGCGGACCGGCCAACACGACGTACGGCGAGAACACCGGCGTTCTGGAATTGAGCCGCGTACATGACCCGAGAGTCATCCGTATTGCCGCAGTCTTTGCGATTATCGTCAGCTTCATTCCGAAGGTATCGGCACTCATCAGCACCATGCCGTCCTCTATCATCGGAGGCGTCAGCTTCATGCTGTACGGTATGATTTCTGCCATCGGTGTGCGCAACGTGTAGAGAATAAAGTAGACCTGACCAAATCGAGAAACCTGATCATCGCGGGCGTCATCTTTGTCTGCGGACTGGGCTTCAGCAACGGTCTCTCCTTTACGATCGGCGGAACGACCGTCACCCTGACTGCACTTGCCATTGCAGCCATCGCAGGAATCCTGCTGAACATGATTCTGCCGGGCAATGATTACGAATTCGGCGTAAACGAGTCCGGGGACGAGAACAGAGGAATCCACGCATAAAGAAAAATGCAAAAGAAAATCCCGTTTTTTTCTGCATCTGTATTCTGCACAAAGGAATGTGCAGAAACAGAGGGGAAAAAGCGGATTTTCTTTGCATTTCGGTACGGGCAAGTGTATACAGGAGAGCAAGAAGATGTAAGGTTGGTAAAAAAATGACACACGAAAGATCGAAAAAGGGGATGATGGGACAGGTCGTCGGATCCTTATATTACCTGGATCCAACGGTGATTCCGCGGCTGAAAAGTCTGCGAAGCGGTGACGATCCGGTGTTTTCGTTTGGTGTTTTATTTTACGCGCTCAAACGCAATCCGCGGAGAATGGTTCAGCACGTAGATGATGCCGCGCCGTTCAAATCCGTTTTTCTGGATCAGATGCTGCATGATTTGATTGTCCGCATGCGTATCGACGCGCAGGTGCGGGATCTGTGCCCAGCAGTAATCGACGATCTGGGAGAAAAATCCGTGGATTGTTCCGTCTGAGGCAACCTGGTGGATCGTGCCATACGGCGCATCGGAGAGCCAGGAGCCATTGTCGATCTGCAGATACGTCGGATCCTCACCGATGATGAAGCAAACGCGCCGTGCAGCGTGCCGTTTTCTTCCAGGACAAAAAGCTGTTTGTTACGGATTCTGTTGTGAATCAGCTCCTCCGGCGGAAAATGGTTTCCCCACTGATTCGGATTTCCGGTTTCCTGCATAAAAGAGCGGGCGTACGCATAGATTGACATGATCGAAGTAAAATCCTCCGGGACGGCAAGTCGTATCATGATAAAAATTCTCCTTTTAGTTCAAAATAAGCAGTTTTATTGTAGCACAGCGGACGATGAAGCACAAGAAAGAGAAAACAGGATTTGACTTTTTGAAAAATCCCATGTACAATGCAGTTAGTTACAACTAACTAAAGCAGCCAAAACCACAACAAAATGATTTCTGCCGGTCCTGGATGGGCCGGTTCCGTATCAAATTGTCAGAAAGGAAAGAATATGAAACAAAATCGAAAACGAAAAGAGACGGCGGGCATGAATTTTCTCCGCTATCTCGGCCCGGGACTTCTTGTCACGGTCGGTTTTATCGACCCGGGAAACTGGGCATCCAACATTGCCGCCGGATCGGGTTACGGCTACGAGCTTCTGTGGATGGTCACCCTGTCCACGATCATGCTGATTTTTCTGCAGCACAATGCGGCGCATCTCGGCATTGTCACGGGAAAGTGCCTCTCGGAGGCGGCGAGCCTCTATCTGCCTGCGTGGCTGAAAAACACGATTCTTGCGACGGCGATGATGGCAGCGGTGGCGACCGCAATGGCGGAGATCCTCGGCGGTGCGATTGCGCTCCAGATGCTGTTCGGCATTCCGATCAAGCTCGGCAGCATGATGATTCTCGTGCTGGTTCTGATCTGTGAGTTTACAAGTGCTTACAAACGGATTGAAAAACTGATCATTGTGTTTGTCTCGCTGATTGGCTTTTCGTTCCTCTTCGAGGTCTGGATCGCCGATATCGACTGGGCGCAGGCGGCTGTCGGCTGGGTAAAACCGTCGTTTCCAGAGCACTCAATGCCGGTCATCTTAAGCGTCCTCGGTGCGGTCGTCATGCCGCACAACCTGTTTCTCCACTCGGAAATTATTCAGAGCCGCCAGTGGATCTTGAGGATGATGAGGTGATTGCGCGCCAGTTAAAGTATGAGTTCAAAGACACCCTGTTTTCCATGATCATCGGATGGGCCATCAACAGTGCAATGATCCTGATGGCGGCCGCAACGTTTTTCCAGCCGCAGAATGCAAAGCAGGTGGATGATCTCGCAACGGCGGGAAAGATGCTGATACCGCTCCTTGGAAATGCCGCATCGGTGATTTTTGCAGCAGCGCTTCTGCTCGCCGGAATTTCATCGAGCATCACCGCGGGAATGGCGGGCGGAACGATTTTTTCGGGGATTTTTAACAAGCCGTATGAGATCAAGAGTAAGGAGACACGCTGGGGAATCCTTCTTACCATGATCCCGGCCGCAGCGGTCATTCTTCTGATTGATTCCCCGTTCCAGGCCTTCTCTATTCACAGATGTTCCTTGGAATGCAGCTCCCGATTACGGTATTTACGCAGATTTATCTGACGTCCTCGAAAAAAGTCATGGGAAAATACGCGAACAGTCTGCGGCTGAAAATTGCCCTGTTTGCGATTGCGGTGATTGTGACACTGCTGAATATCGCGCTGCTGTTTGTGCAGTAAAAAGAATGAGAAATAAAAAAAAGGAAGTCCGCTGCGCTGATCCCTGAAAAAGAGACCGGCGCAGCGGACTTCTTCTATTATAATATGCTCTTCATGCAGGCATCGACAAAGTCCTGCAGAAGCGGAGAGAGTTTCCGCCCCTTTTTCCAGATCACGGCGATCTGCGTTTCCAGGTCGCTTTCTGCGAGCGGCTGGATGCGGAGTCCTGGCAGAGAGAGCTCATGGACTGCGGGAAAATGGCAGTGGCAAGGCCTTCCTTTGCCCAGAGCATCGCGCCGCGGGGATCGTCGCAGACGCAGAAGAGATCCGGTTCCATGCCGCGCGAGTGGAACGCATCCATGATGAGCGCCTCATACCGGCGGTAGATGATGAGCGGAATATTCAAAAGATCCGGGAGCTTTAGCGATCCGTTCTTCTCGGGAAGCATATCTTTTGAAGAAACGGCAATCATAGGTTCAGAGCTTAAAATTTTATAGTCGACATCGTCGAGCCGCAGCGGTGTGCGGGCGATGGAAATGTCGATGATGCCGTCCATCAGATAGCGGTACAGCGTGTAGGTGATGCCGTCGTGCACCTCGAAGTTAACATCGGGATTGCGGCGGGAAAAAGCGAGACGCACGGCATGATCGTCGCAACGGTGGTCGGTGTGATGCCGAGGCGCAGAACCCGCTTTTTGCCGACCTTTGCGACCTCAAGCTCCGTCGATTTCACGTACTCGAGCAGGTTGGCGGAGCGGTCGTACAGCAGTTTTCCGGCTTCGGTCAGGCGGACGCCTGGCGGGTACGTTCAAATAAAGTGACGTTCAGTTCGGCTTCCAGCTGCTTTAACTGATAACTGAGCGGCGGCTGGGACATATTGAGGCGGCGGGCGGCCTCGTGAATACTTTCGGTTTCGGCGATGACGCGGAAATATTCAAGCTGGCGCAGTTCCATAAGAGACTTCCTTTCGTGAAATTATCTATGATATTAAAATTGTATCACTAAGCTATAAAAACAATACTATTCGTATTAATCATATGAGATTATACTGTCAATGTCAAGAAACAAAGAAATGGAGAGTGAAAAAGAAGATGAAAAGTCTTGGAGTCTACTTGAAGCACTACAAAAAAGAGAGCATCATCGCTCCTTTGTTCAAGCTTCTGGAAGTCGTATTCGACCTTCTGGTGCCGATGGTTGTTGCCCAGATCATCGATGTGGGTATCGCAGGCAATAACCGTCCGTACATCGTCAGCCGTTTTGGAATCCTCGTTCTGATGGCGGCAGTCGGACTTTGCTGCAGCTTCACCGCGCAGTATTTCGCGGCAAAAGCGAGCGTCGGCTGTGCAACCGAGCTTCGCCAGGCGGTCTTTGATCACATCCAGGCTCTGTCCTTTACGGAGCTGGATACCATTGGAACCGATACGCTGATCACCCGTCTGATCAACGATATCAACCAGGTGCAGAACGGAATCAACATGGGGCTGCGTCTGCTGCTGCGGAGTCCGTTTATCGTATTCGGTTCCGTTGTGATGGCATTTACCGTCAACGTAAAATGTGCCATCGTATTCCTGGTTACTATTCCGATCCTATTCGTTGCCGTATTCGGCATTATGCTGGTCAGCATCCCGCTGTTCAAAAAGGTACAGGCGGCACTCGACCGCGTCACCGGAATGACAAGAGAAAATCTGAACGGTGTCCGTGTCATCCGTGCGTTCTGCCGTGAGGAGCAGTCTGTTGCCGATTTCGAAAAGAGCAACGATGAGCTGACTTGTCTGAACGAGTTTGTCGGAAAAATTTCCGCACTGTTAAATCCGCTGACCTATGTCCTCATCAACATCGCAGCCGTTGTCCTGATCTGGCAGGCAGGCCTTCAGGTTAACATCGGCAGTATGCAGCAGGGACAGGTTGTCGCACTTTACAACTACATGCTGCAGATCATCGTGGAGCTGATCAAACTGGCATCGCTCATCATCACCTTAAACAAATCCGTTGCCTGTGCAGAGCGTGTCTCCGGCGTACTGGCGGTTCCGACAACCATGAACTACCCGGCAAAAGGCGGCGCTGCAAAGAAAGTAACTGGCGATGCAGCTGTTACATTTAAAAATGTCAGCTTCACCTATGCAGGAGCCGGCGCAGAGAGCTTATCGGATATCAGCTTTACCGCAAAACGCGGACAGACCATCGGAATCATCGGCGGTACCGGAAGCGGAAAATCGACGCTGGTCAGCCTGATTTCCCGTTTCTACGATGCGACCAGCGGTGACGTCATGGTAGACGGCGAGAATGTAAAGAATTACACGAAAGAAGAGCTCTGCAATAAAGTCGGTGTTGTTCAGCAGAGAGCAGTGCTCTTTAAAGGCAGCATCCGCGACAATATGAAGTGGGGCAAAGAGGACGCCACCGATGCAGAAATCTGGGAGCGCTCACCACAGCCCAGGCGAAAGAAGTCGTAGAAGGCAAACAGGATCAGCTCGATTTTATGCTGGAGCAGAACGGAAAGAACCTCTCCGGCGGACAGAAACAGCGTCTTTCTATTGCGCGTGCGCTGGTAAAAAAACCGGAAATCCTGATTCTGGACGACAGCTCGAGTGCGCTTGACTTTGCAACGGATGCAAAACTCCGCAAAGCCGTCCACAATCTCGAAGGAAACACGACAACCTTCCTCGTATCCCAGCGAATCGCCGGCATCCGTCAGGCAGACAGATCCTCGTTCTTGGAAATGGTACGCTCGAAGGAAACGGCACACACGACGAGCTGATGAAAACCTGCGAGGTTTACCGCGAGATTTACTTCTCCCAGTTCCCGGAAGAGCGTGCAGCTATAACAACGAAAGCGGGGTGATCGCATGAAAAAGACAGAAAACAAGTCCGGAAAAAGCGGCATGCAGGTCATGAAAAAGCTGATGGCGTTTATCGGAAATTATAAAATTTTCTTAGGCCTTAGTATTGTCCTGGCTGCGGTTACCGTTATTTTACAGCTTTATATTCCGATCCTGTTCGGCGATGCGATCGATGAGGTCGTTGCAGCCACCAGGTCAATTTCCCGGAGATGTGGTTCTATCTGAAACGAATCGTATTTTTTACCCTCGTTTCCGCACTTTCCGCATGGATCATGAACCTGATCAACAACCGTATGACGTACCGCATCGTGCGCGACCTTCGTTCCCAGGCGATCCGTCATATCCAGGTGCTGCCGCTGTCCTATCTGGATCAGCACAGCTCCGGAGACATCGTAAGCCGTGTTATCGCAGATACCGATATCTTATCGGACGGTCTTCTGCTTGGCTTTACGCAGCTGTTCTCCGGCATCGTAACCATTATTGTGACACTGTTTTTCATGTTCTCGAAGAACGTATGGATCACCCTTCTTGTGATCTGCCTGACACCTCTGAGCTTCTTCGTGGCAAAATTTATTTCCGGCCGCTCGTTCAAAATGTTCCAGAAACAGAGTGAGACGAGAGGAAAACAGACCGCACTCATCGATGAGATGATCGGAAACCAGAAAGTAGTCAAAGCGTTCGGCTATGAGGAAAAAGCTTCCGAGCGTTTTGCAGAGATCAACAAAGATCTGCAGAAATACAGCCAGCAGGCCGTGTTCTACAGTTCCTTAACGAACCCGTCCACCCGTTTTGTCAACAACGTGATCTATGCCGGTGTTGCCCTTGTGGGAGCTTTCATGATCCCGGGCGGCGCGCTGACCGTCGGCGGACTTTCCGTTCTGCTGTCGTACGCAAACCAGTATATGAAACCGTTCAATGATATCAGTTCCGTTATCACCGAGATGCAGAACGCGCTTGCCTGCGCAGGCCGTATCTTTGCTCTTCTGGAAGAGAAAGAGGAGAGTGCAGACCCGGCCGGAACGATCGATACCGTGACGGGAAATGTGACGATCGATGATGTAGCATTTAGTTATGATAAAGAGAAAAAACTGATCGAGAACTTTAATCTTGACGTACAGCCGGGCATGCGTGTTGCCATTGTCGGCCCGACCGGATGCGGAAAGACGACGTTTATCAACCTGCTGATGCGCTTCTATGATGTCGATGCCGGAAAGATCTGCATCGACGGAAAGCCGATCGACGAACTGTCCCGCCATGCGCTCCGCAGCTGCTTTGGTATGGTGCTGCAGGATACCTGGATCAAACAGGGAACCGTGCGCGACAACATCAGCTTCGGAAAGCCGGATGCGACGGAAGAGGAGATCATCAATGCGGCCAAAGAGGCACACAGCTGGGAGTTTATTAAGCGTCTGCCGAAGGGACTTGACACGGTTCTCAGCGAAGACAGCATCAGCCAGGGGCAGAAACAGCTTCTTTGTATCACCCGTGTCATGCTCTGCCTGCCGCCGATGCTGATCCTCGACGAGGCGACCTCCAGCATCGATACCCGTACCGAACTGCAGGTTCAGGAGGCGTTTGACAAGCTGATGCAGGCAGAACGAGTTTCGTCGTTGCCCACCGTCTGTCCACGATCCGCAACGCTTCGCTGATCCTCGTCATGAAAGACGGAAAGATTATCGAGCAGGGACGCCATGAGGAGCTTCTTGAGAAGAAAGGCTTCTACTACAATCTGTACAACAGCCAGTTCCAGGCGTCATAAAAGATATTTGGAAAAGAGAACAGCAGATCTGTGCCGCGCATGCGATTTTGAGGCGTGCGCGCGCAGATCTGCTGATTTTTTATATGTTTTTGCAATATTCTGAAAAAAATACGGCATGGGGTATTGACGAATCCTATCACAGGTGCTATAGTTTTACAAAAATAAAAAAAGACGTAGAAGTTTTTAGAAAATGTGCGGAGAGCTTTTGGAAATTTAATTTTCGAAAGGTGCACGACCGAAGAAGTAAAACTTTCAGGTGCTGGTTCTCTTCTTAAAACAAGAACGGACGGGAGACGGCGAGGACTAAAAACGGAGTGGTCTCTGGAGAAGCTCTTGAAAAGAGTGCCGAAGGTGCAATGCAGCGATGCAGAATCTCTCAGGCAAAAGGACAGAGTCAAAAAAGATACAGAAGAAAAACAGCCGCGGAACAAAAAAGCGGTGCGCAGAAACGAAAAAATTCCGGAAGTGCGGTTTTTTGCTGTATTTTTCAATCAGAGCCATGTTCTGCAGGAAAAGTCCCGCAGGAGATGGTATTTTTTTCTCAAAACGGTGCGGATGTGTGATCCACATCGTTCAGACCATACGTCGAATGGAAAGGGAGAAAAGAAAATGGATGCATTGAATCAGGCAATTGCGCAGATCAGTGATGTGCTCTGGAACAGCGTACTGCTGTTTCTGCTGGTAGGTACGGGAGTTTATTTCTCTGTTCGGACCCGCTTTGTACAGGTAAGAAAGTTTAAGACCGCGTGGAACCGCGTCTTCGGCGGTTTCTCGTTAAAGGGTAAGAAGGCCGGAAAAGACGGCATGACTTCCTTCCAGGCGCTTGCAACAGCGATCGCCGCACAGGTCGGAACCGGAAACATCGCAGGATGTGCGACCGCACTCGTATCCGGCGGCCCGGGAGCCATCTTCTGGATGTGGCTTGCTGCGTTCTTCGGCATGGCAACGATCTACGGCGAGGCGTATCTCGCGCAGATCTCCAAACGCCGCGATGAGAGCGGAGAAATCATCGGAGGACCGGTTTACTACATTACCCACGCATTCAAGGGAACGTTTGGAAAAGCACTGGCAGGCTTCTTTGCCGTAGCCGTTATTCTGGCGCTTGGCTTTATGGGAAATATGGTACAGTCGAACTCCATCAGTGATGCGTTCTACACCGCATTTTCCGTACCGAAATGGGTGATGGGTGTGATTGTAGCCGTTCTCGCCGCATTCATTTTCATCGGAGGTATCTCCCGTATCGCATCCTTCACCGAAAAAGTTGTTCCGGTGATGGCAGCACTGTATCTCGTCGGAGCCCTTGTTGTTATTCTGATCAACATCCAGCATGTGCCGTCAGCGATTGCTTCGATCTTTATCTGTGCATTCCGTCCGGACGCCGTATTTGGTGCAGCAGCCGGTATTACCGTGCGGAAAGCCATGCGTTACGGTGTTGCCCGAGGCCTCTTCTCTAATGAAGCCGGTATGGGTTCCACCCCGCATGCCCATGCGATTGCCGATGTCGAGAACCCGGAGGATCAGGGTGAAGTAGCGATGATTGGTGTCTTTATTGATACCTTTGTTGTCCTGACCATGACCGCTCTCGTTATTCTTTCTTCCGGCGTTCTGGAAGAGATGATGAGTACCGGTGTTAAAGGAACCCCGGTCGCACAGGCGGCATTCCGAACCGGCCTCAAAGGCTTCGGACCGGCGTTCGTAGCGATCTGTCTTCTGTTCTTTGCATTCTCGACCATCGTCGGATGGTACTTCTTCGCAAGACAGAACGTACAGTATCTGTTCGGAAAGAAAGCAGTCGTTCCGTTCTCGCTGATCGTCGTTGTGTTCGTTTTCCTCGGCTCTCTGCTGAAAGTGGATCTCGTATGGAACCTGTCAGACCTCTTTAACGGCTGATGGTAATTCCAAACCTCATGGCGTTGATCGTCCTCGCAGGAACCGTAGCAAAAGCGGCAAAAGGTGAAAAAGTAGAATTCTAATCATATATACAGAACGGGAAAAAGGAGGAAAGTCTGCTGATGCAGACTTTCCTTTTGCAATTATTCAGAGCCACATCTCGATTCCGCTGCGCTGCATCTCGATGTGGCTTCTCGCCATATAAAATTTCAAGAAGAACTGTTCGTTCATGCGAGCATGACTCACAGTTCTTCTTGAAATTTTGCATGGCTCTGAATAATTGCAAAAAGAAAGACCGGCAGGGGAGCTACCGGTCTTTCAAGGGGAGTATAAATAATTAATAAGGGGTTATTAATTGTAAAAAAATTTATGAAGGGTAAATTCTTTTACAAAATTGATTATAATACAGATAACGGGAAAAAGCAACATCGAAATTCAAAAGTTGGAAAAAATTACCACAATTTGGAAAGCAGTGGTCCGAAAGCAGGAAAAACACTGTATTTTTGGGCTTGCATTCCCCACTTTGGAACAGATACCGTGGAAAAACAGGTTCTGGATGCATAATCTGCGCGGAAAAAGCGATACTAAAGGATGTCGCAGGACAAAAAAACATTCAGGAGGAAACAAGATTATGACCAGAAACAGCAAAAATGAATACAGCAAAAACGAGTACAGCAAAAACGGATACGAGAAAAGCGAATACAGCAAAAACCAGAAGAACAGCAGAGACTGCAATCATGTGAAAGACCGTGAGATGTCATCCTACGGTCAGCAGAACCGGGAGCAGGACGAGAAGGATGAGTATGAAAAATACTAAGTAAAACCTTGGGATTCCGGCAGAAAAAGCCGGCGGAGGGTCCCATACGGACTCTGCCGCCGGTTTCTGCATACATATAAAACAGGAGAGAAAGTCAGATCCGGAGAGGGGGACCAGGATATGGCAGGCATGACACTGCTGGCGGCAGACCAGCTGGACTGGTACGTGGGAAAACCGTGGGCGATGATCATCGATGTGCGGAACCGGCGGGAATACGAAAAAGGGCATGTGAAAGGAGCGGTGAATCTTCCCTATGACCATCTGCTCGAACGGGTCTGTCTGCCGCGGGACAAAATTCTTGTGATCTGCTGTGAGCGGGGTGCCGCGAGATGGCGGAGGGAAAGCGGCTGGCGGAGAACGGATACGAGGTCAAAACGGTCATCGGCGGAATGCATGCATACCGCGGACGATATCTGGTGGCGGGAGAAGAGCTGTAAGGGGGCGGCAATCCAACATTTCTTCTTGTCAAGCGGGAAAAGATACGGTAAGATGAAACAGAAAACAATACAAAACCAAACCACAAAACGAAAGAGAGATCACGATATGAAATACATGTTTGCATCTGATATTCACGGTTCTGCCTATTACTGCAGAAAAATGCTGGAAGCCTTCGAGGCAGAGGGCGCAAGCCGCCTGTTTCTGTTAGGCGACCTTCTCTATCACGGTCCGAGAAATGATCTTCCAAAAGAATACGCACCGAAACAGGTCATCGCCATGCTGAATGAGAAAAAACAGTACCTCACCAACGTGCGCGGAAACTGCGACGCAGAAGTAGATCAGATGGTACTGGAGTTCCCGGTGCTGGCAGATTACGGCATCCTGATCGAGGGAGCCATACCTTCTATATGAGCCATGGCCACATCTACAATGAGCAGAATCTGCCGCCGCTGATGGATGGAGATATCTTCCTGTACGGCCATACCCACGTCCTGCGTGCCGAGAAAAAAGGCGCACACACCTTCCTGAACCCGGGTTCTGTATCTCTGCCGAAAGAGGGCAATATCCCGACCTATGCAATCCTCGAGGACGGCGTATTTACGATCAAAGGCTTTGACGGCACCGTCGTAAAACAGCTCACATTATAAGAGGGGACGGGAGAGTATGGAATTATATGAACTGATCGCCCCGTGCCACTTCGGCCTGGAGGCGGTGATGAAACGTGAAATCCTCGACCTCGGCTACGAAATCGAGTGCGTGGAGGATGGAAAAGTAACGTTTCTTGCAGATGCAGAGGGAATCGCCTACGCCAACCTGTTCCTTCGCACGACCGAGCGTATCCTGCTCAAAGTAGGACAGGTCCACGCCGAAACGTACGATGAACTCTTTGAAGCGACAAAAGCGCTCCCGTGGGAGAAATTTATCCCGAAAAACGGAAAGTTCTGGGTAACGAAGGCAAACTCCATCAAGAGTAAGCTCTTCAGCCCGTCCGATATCCAGTCGATCATGAAAAAAGCGATTGTCGAGCGATTGAAACAGGTCTACCACATGGAGTGGTTCCCGGAGGACGGTGCACAGTACCCGATCCGTGTTTCGATTTTAAAAGACGAGGTTACGATCGGACTCGATACCTCCGGCGTTTCCCTTCATAAGAGAGGCTACCGCAAGCTGACCGCGAAAGCGCCGATCACCGAGACCCTTGCCGCAGCACTTATCATGCTGACTCCGTGGAAGGGTGACCGGATTCTTGTCGATCCGTTCTGCGGAAGCGGTACGTTCCCGATCGAGGCGGCCATGATGGCGGCCGATATTGCACCGGGTCTCAACCGTTCTTTCCTTGCGGAGCAGTGGACGCACCTCGTGCCGAAAAAATGCTGGATGGATGCGGCGGAGGATGCACGCTACCGGATCCGGAACGATATTGAGACAGATATTCAGGGCTTTGATATCGACGGAGATGTCATCAAGAGTGCCAGAGAGAACGCAAAGCTGGCCGGTGTGGATCACCTGATCCATTTCCAGCAGCGTCCGGTTGCCGAGCTGTCGCACCCGAAAAAATACGGTTTTCTGATTACCAACCCGCCGTACGGTGAGCGCCTGGAGGACAAAAAAGATCTTCCAGCCCTGTATCAGACATTAGGAGAGCGGTACCGCGCTCTCGATGCCTGGTCGATGTATCTGATCACGAGCTACGAGGATGCCGAGCGGTATCTCGGCAAAAAGGCGGATAAAAACCGTAAAATTTACAATGGAATGCTGAAAACCTACTTTTACCAGTACGCGGGACCGAAGCCGCCGCGCCGGGAAAAAGAACAGAAATAATACAAATGGAGGAGCAATGCCGAATGATTTTTGGTGTTGCTCCTTTTTAATAACAAAAATTAAAAGAAAAATTTTAGAAAAGGTTAATATTTCCTTGAAATCACTGCACTACTGTGCTAAACTGTCCTCATGCGAAATTTTTTCATCAAGCGGAGGAAACCATGAACGGACAGGAGATCAGAGACAGGCTGCTGCATTCCTACGAGAGGAGCTACGATATCGTAAAGCCGTCCGAAGTAAACGGCCATACATACGATGCCTGTGCAAGCTACCACGAGAGCGGCGCAAAATACGTGCTCTCAAAGAAAGCAGAGCTGTGGAGGATCAGCTGTCATGAGCATGCGTATTTTAAAGCGGTGGAAGAACTGAACGACCAGGACGTCGAAACATTTCTGACGGACCTGACAGAATGGATAGAGCCAAAGGTGGTTCGCGAGGGGAAGGAAGTACCGGATACCGACCACATGTACACGCTGGTCACCGGTATTTTTTTTGCGGACAAACCGGTTGCGGACAGCGTAAAGAAGAAAATCCGAAAATATAAGTATTATAAAAATTACCGGTTTTCTTTGAGAGGCTACTGTCAGGTGCGGCTGCTCGTCTTTGATACGGCAGAACAGAAAGTGTTTGGAAACCGGGCAGCTTGGGAATTGGTAAAGGGATATGCTAAGATGTTCCGATCTTAGTTATCTATAAATTTATTCTACCAAAAAGAGGGAGGAAAAAACAAATGAATAGTATTCTTGTACTGGTTGTCGGAATCGGCATTCTGATCGCCGGATACGTATTCTACGGAAAATGGCTTGCCGGGCAGTGGGGCGTTGATCCGAAACGGAAAACCCCTGCATTCACCGAGGAGGACGGTGTGGACTACGTTCCTGCCAAAGCTCCTGTCTTAATGGGACATCACTTCTCATCCATCGCAGGCGCAGGCCCGATCAACGGACCGATTCAGGCCGCTGTCTTTGGATGGGTTCCGGTTCTTTTATGGGTACTCATCGGCGGTATCTTCTTTGGAGGCGTTCATGATTACGGCGCACTGTTTGCATCCCTGCGCCACAAAGGACAGTCCATCGGCGAGGTTATCGCAGACACCATGGGAAGTAAAGCGAAAAAACTCTTTATCGTTTTCGCTTACCTGACCTGATTCTTGTTGTTGCAGCCTTCGGTTCCATCGTTGCCAATACCTTCAAGGCAGCCTATACCGAGAGCGGCGCTGTCGATGTGGCAGCAAGTTCTGCAAATGCAACAACCGCTATGATTTCCATTCTGTTCATCGTACTTGCCGTTGTGTTCGGCTTCATGGTATACAGAAAAAATGTATCTCTTGGCGTTTCCACCATCGCAGGCATTGCAGCAATCGTTGTCTGCGTAGTTGTTGGCTTAAACTTCCATCCGATCTATCTCTCCGAGACAGCATGGATGGTAATCGTTGGTATCTATATCACCGTAGCTTCTGTTGCACCGGTCTGGATTCTGCTTCAGCCGCGTGACTACTTAAGCTCCTTCCTTCTGTACTTCATGATGATCGTAGCCGCTGCCGGTGTCATCGGAAGTGCTCTGATGGGCCATGCATCCCTGGATATCCCGGCATTCACCGGATTCAAAGATACGCTGGCTCCGACCGGAAGTTCTCTTGGATTTATGTTCCCGGCCCTGTTCGTAACCATCGCCTGCGGAGCAATTTCCGGATTCCATTCACTCGTTGGTTCAGGAACTACATCGAAACAGCTTGACAATGAGAAAAATGCCCGCCCGATCGCATACGGCGGTATGCTGATTGAGTGTGCACTTGCAATCGTATCTCTGTGTGCAGTCGGCTACATCTGGTCCAGATACGCAGACGGAACCACCGTTGTTCCGACCGCTGTATTTGCAACCGGTATCTCCGAGATGGTAGCAACCATTCCGGGACTTGGCGGATCGACCCACGTACTGTACTCTCTGCTGGTTCTGACTGTATCGGTATTCTGCCTGACTTCTCTGGATACCGCAACCCGTCTGGCAAGATACATGTTCCAGGAGTTCTGGCTTGAGCCGGGACAGACTTACAAAGAGGCAACCGGCTACAAAGCCGTTCTGACCAATCCGGTTGTATCAACCGTTATCACCGTAGTACTCGGCATCGGCCTTGGCCTGACCGGTTATTCCAAAATCTGGCCGCTGTTCGGTGCATCCAACCAGCTGCTGGCAGCCATCGGACTTCTTGCTGTTGCCACCTGGCTTGGAAAAGTCGGCAAAAACAACAAAATGTTCCTGTTCCCGATGGTATTCATGCTGATCGTAACCATCACATCCCTTGTACAGACCCTGATCGCAAACTTCAAGGGCCTTGGCGCAGGCGTTGGCATCGCTGGTGCGTAGCACGTATCGTGCTGGCAGGCCTGCTTGTCATCCTGGCGCTGATCCTGGCTGTCGATGGATTTAAGACTCTGGCAAATCAGAAAAAAGCAAAATAATGTGTGATTACAGAAAAAGGCTCCCGGATAAAAACGGGGGTCTTTTTTTGTGACAGGGTTCTTGTGTTTGCGTCACACATACGGTATAATGATCGCAAGTTATTTCAGCGTGAAAGAAGGAAAACGGTTATGAAAAAAATTGTATTTGCAACAGGAAACGCCGGCAAAATGAAAGAAATCCGTGAAATCCTTGCGGATCTGCCGGTGGAAATTTATTCGATGAAAGAAGCTGGCATTTCGGTTGAGATCGATGAGAACGGCAAAACCTTTGAGGAGAATGCAAAAATCAAAGCACAGACCGTTGCCGGATGCACAGACGGCGACACGATCGTGCTGGCGGATGACTCCGGTCTGGAAGTAGATCCTTAAACGGCGAGCCTGGTGTCTATTCGGCAAGATATATGGGAGAGGATACGTCCTACCGCATCAAAAATCAGAGCCTCGTTGACCGCCTGGAGGGCGTGCCGGTGGAAAAAAGAACGGCACGATTCGTCTGTGTGATTGCAGCTGCCTTCCCGGATGGAACAGTCTGTACCACCAAAGGAACGATCGAGGGAAAAATCGGTTACGAGGAACGAGGGGAGAACGGTTTTGGCTATGACCCGATTTTCTATCTGCCGGATATGAGCCGCACGACCGCAGAACTTTCTCCGGAAGAGAAAAACGCAGTCAGCCACAGAGGAAAAGCACTGGCGGCGATGAAAGAACAGATTGCATCATATTTGAAATAAGAAGAGGAAAGAGAATGAGTATGAAATTTCTGATAGTGAGCGATACCCATGGACGGATGTATAACCTTGAGGAGGCCATGGAACGTGAGGAGTTCGACGGCATGATCCACTGCGGTGACGTGGAAGGGATGGATGACCTGATCAAATCCAAGGTAAACGGCCCGTGCTATATGGTCATGGGAAATAATGACTGGTTTTCAAACCTCCCGGCGGAGATTCAGGTGAACATTGATGATTACCGTGCCTTTATCACACACGGTCATAACTACGGCGTATCGCTCGGCCTGGAGGGAATCTATGCGGAGGCGCTTTCCAGGGGTGTGGATATCGTACTGTTCGGCCATACGCACCGGCCGGTCGCAGAAAAGCGTGGAAATCTCTGGATTGTCAATCCGGGCAGCCTCACGTATCCGCGTCAGATGGGAAGAAAACCAAGCTATGCCATGCTGACGATCAATGAAGAGCATGAGCTTTCGGTGGAGATCAAGTATCTGGATTAAAAAACGGGTCGAAAAAGGGCGGAAAACAGCCCAAAATCGAATGAATTATCGCAACTAACATGACTATTCCAAAGAAAACAGGGTAGTACCGGAGCAGGTTCTGACTAATTCTTAAAAAAGTTTGTCAAAAAAATACAATTTAGGTGTTGACAGATGAGAAAAGATATGATAAGATCTCTTTGTTGTCCGGTGAGAGCAAAACAACACAAAAACATTTTGAAAAAAATGAAAAAAAAAGTGTTGACAAACCGAAAACAATGTAATATAATAAATCTTGCGTCGAGCGCGAAAGGGTTAAACGCAAATCGGGAAACCTTGTTTACGGGGTGTGGCTCAGCTTGGCTAGAGCGCTGGTTTGGGACCAGGAGGTCGCAGGTTCGAATCCTGTCACCCCGATGTCGTGCGGGTGTAGTTCAATGGTAGAACACCAGCCTTCCAAGCTGGATACGTGGGTTCGATTCCCATCACCCGCTTGCTGCTACGATTTTGTAGAAGCTGTGTGCTTGTAGCTCAGTTGGATAGAGCAACGGCCTTCTAAGCCGTGGGTCGGGGGTTCGAATCCCTCCAAGCACGCTTCACTAAAATTAAATAGTGAAAAAAGACTGTAAGTCGTAATTATGGTGGGTATAGCGCAGTTGGTTAGCGCGCCAGATTGTGGCTCTGGAGGCCAAGGGTTCGAATCCCTTTATCCACCCTGCCAGCAAGGCGAAACATTGGCTATCGCCAAGCGGTAAGGCACAGCACTTTGACTGCTGCATTCGCTGGTTCGAATCCAGCTAGCCCAGTTGGATGCAAAAGTATACGGAGCATTAGCTCAGTCGGTAGAGCACTTGACTTTTAATCAAGTTGTCCGGGGTTCGAATCCCCGATGCTTCACTAAATAACCCGTAGAAAACGCCCATGGAGGTTTTCTATGGGATTTTTCTTTTCTCGAAAAAATAATATGCGGTTATGACGGAATTGGCAGACGTGCAGGATTTAGGTTCCTGTGCCTTTCGGCGTGTGGGTTCGAGTCCCACTAACCGCAGAAAAATCCACAGCAGTAAAATGACAAAAATCAGATTCTAAATAATTGCAGCAAAAATATTCGCGCATCAAATATCTTAAAAACTCCAAACAGAACCGAAAATCAAATAGAGAATAGATAGAGGAAAAATGGTATGACAAGAGAAAAGTATGAGTCATTGCCTTTGAGCACGCTGAAAGCGCTGGCAAAATCCAGAAACATGAAGGGGATTTCCACCCTGCGGAAAGAAGCGCTGATTGAGCGGATGCTGGAAGAAGATCAGAAAGAAAACCAGAAAAACATGGAAGAGCCGACGGTTCTAAAAGAGGAAAAAAAAGACGGAAACTGTACAGGATCAGAATCAGGAACCGCAGGAAAAGCGGGAGGACGGTATGGAGCGCCAGAATCGGGAAACCTCGGAAAACGGCACCGCGCGCCCGTACCAGAGACCGCGGTATGTCCGCCGGGAAGAGCGCAGTGAAAACGGAGAGCGCCAGGAGTACCGTCCAAGAGCGCCGCGTTTCAATGAGCGTAGATTTCAGGAACCACGGAATTATAATCAGAATAACCGTGAGGAAGAGCAAAGACAGGAGCCGCGTCAGGAAGCAGGGCAGGAAATGAGACAGGAGCCGCTGCGTCAGGAAGCAAGACCAGAGACGAGACAGGAACCGCGTCAGGAAACCAGCACGCTCGACAGCGGCCAGGAGGCCTGCGGCATCCTCGAGGTCATGCCGGACGGATTTGGATTTATCCGCTCCGACAACTATATGCCGGGCGACAGCGATGTCTACGTTTCTCCGTCCCAAATCCGCCGTTTCGGACTGAAAACGGGAGATATCATCCGCGGAAACACGAGAGTAAAGTCCGCAACCGAAAAATTCAGCGCCCTTTTATACTTAAAGAGCGTCAACAATCTGCCGCTCGACCAGATCATGCGCCGCGGCAATTTCGAAGATATGACACCGGTCTTCCCGGATGAGCGGCTACGCCTTGAGCGCCCGGGCGGAAGCATGGCGATGCGGATCGTGGATCTTGTAAGTCCGATCGGAAAAGGCCAGCGAGGCATGATCGTCTCCCCGCCGAAAGCCGGAAAAACGACGCTTTTGAAGGATGCGGCAAAATCCATCCTGCGGAACAACCCGGAGATGTATCTGATCATCCTTCTGATCGACGAGCGTCCGGAGGAGGTCACCGACATTAAAGAAGCGATTCAGGGATCGAATGTGGAAGTCATCTATTCCACCTTCGATGAGCAGCCGGAGCACCACAAACGCGTGTCCGAGATGGTCATTGAGCGCGCGAAACGTCTTGTGGAGAGTAAAAAAGACGTTACGATCTTCATCGACAGCATCACACGTCTCGCCAGAGCTTACAACCTGACCGTTCCGCCGAGCGGCCGTACCCTTTCCGGCGGTCTCGATCCGGCAGCACTCTACATGCCGAAACGGTTCTTCGGCGCGGCCAGAAACATGCGCGAGGGCGGAAGCCTGACGATTCTTGCAACGGCGCTTGTGGACACCGGAAGCAAGATGGACGATGTCGTTTACGAGGAATTCAAAGGCACCGGAAACATGGAACTCGTGCTCGACCGGAAACTGCAGGAACGCCGCGTCTTCCCGGCCATCGACATAGCCAAATCGGGAACAAGAAGAGAAGATCTGCTTCTGACACCGGATGAGCAGGAGGCCGTTTACAATATGCGGAAAGCATTAAACGGCATGAAATCCGAGGAAGCCGTGGAAAATATTCTGAACATGTTTGCCCGCACCAAAAACAACGGCGAACTGATTCAAATTTTAAAGAAACAAAAAATAGTATAAGGCTTGCAATTTTCAAAATTGTGTGATACAATGAGAAAGCTGTGCAAGGTTGATGAGATTTTGTCAGCCTGAAATACGAAATCATCAGAGTAAATCTGAGAAGATAACAATATTAAGAAGAGGTGAATAAAATGAGAGAAGGAATCCATCCAGAATACCATCAGGCAACTGTTACCTGCAACTGCGGAAATACTTTCGTAACAGGTTCTACCAAGAAAGAGATCCATGTTGAGATCTGTTCTAAATGCCATCCGTTCTACACTGGCCAGCAGAAAGCTGCTGCAGCTCGTGGACGTATCGAGAAGTTCAACAAGAAATACGGCATGAAATAAGAATTGAATCAAGCAAGATGAAAAACGGGCTGAGGTTGGAAGATCTCAGCCCGTTCTTGCGTTACGGATGCAGAAAATCCCCTTTGAGGAGGTAAACGTAAATTATGAAATCATCCAATATTGGCGGCCAGGCGTGATGGAAGGCGTCATGATGATGAACAAGGACCGCTATTCCGTCGCAGTACGCCGGCCGGACGGGGAGATTGAGGTTAAAGTAGAGCAGCACAAGCCGCTGACGAAGCACAAGGAGCTCTTAAAAGTTCCGATTCTGCGCGGTGTCTTCAGCTTTGCCGATTCGATGATCGTCGGCATGAGTTCCCTTATGTACTCCGCTTCGTTCTATGAGGACGAGGAGGAGGAAAAGAAAAAGCCGGCGACGAAAGAGGAAGAGGAGCAGCAGAAAGCGAAAAAAGAAAAGACAGACAAGCTGATGATGTACGGAACCGTCACATTTTCCGTTGTCATCGCCGTCGTTCTCTTTCTGATGGTGCCGTACTTCCTGTCCGAACTGCTGCACAAAGCGGGAGCCGGAACGACACTGACCGCGGTGGCAGAGGCCTTTGTGCGTGTGGCACTGTTCCTCGGCTATCTGGCAGCCATTTCCCGTATGGAAGACATTCAGCGCGTGTTCATGTACCACGGCGCCGAGCATAAATGCATCAACTGCGTCGAGCACGGTCTGGAACTGAACGTGGAAAACGTCTTAAAGAGTTCCCGGGAGCACAAGCGCTGCGGAACGAGCTTTCTTATGTACGTCATCGTCATCAGCATCATCTTTTTCATGTTCATCCGGGTCGATTCCCCGGTGCTGAAAATTGTGATCCGCCTGCTTCTCATTCCGGTGATCGCGGGCGTTTCGTATGAAATTATCCGCCTGGCGGGAAAAAGTGACAATAAACTGGTCAACCTGATCAGTAAACCGGGCCTGATGCTGCAGCACCTGACGACGCGCGAGCCGGATGCCGAGATGGCAGAGGTTGCGATCGCCGCTGTGGAGGCTGTGTTTGACTGGAGAGCGTACCTGAACGAAAACTTTGGTTATACGTACCCGGCCAAAACCGAAAAGAAAGAACATGAGGAGCCGTGACCGATGAGTGTGCACGATAGAAAAAACTTGAAATCTGCACTGGAATCCGCTATTCTGTACTTACAAAAGCAGGGGGTGGAGGAAGCCCGGCAGGACGCATGGCTTTTACTGGAGTATGTCTGCGGGATCAGCCACAGCACCTACTTTGTACACAGTGAAGATGAAATGCCAAAAGAACAGCAGGAGCAGTACGAAGCGCTGGTCAGAAAGCGCGGCGAACACATTCCGCTGCAGCAGCTGACCGGAGAGGCGTGGTTCTACGGAATTCCGTTTTTTGTGAATGAGCATGTACTGATTCCGCGGCAGGACACCGAGATTCTTGTGGAGGAAGCGCTCCGCGGCCTTCCAAAAGATGCACGGATCCTCGATCTCTGCACCGGTTCGGGATGCATCCTCATATCGCTTCTTGTGACGAGAGAGGACTGCACGGGAATCGGCGCGGATCTCTCCGAGAAAGCCTTACAGGTTGCGGAAAAGAACGGCGCACAGGCGGGCGGACGGGCATCGTTCGTAAAGAGCAACTTATTTGAAAACATCGAGGGAACCTTCGATGTGATCGCAAGCAATCCGCCGTATATCCGCACGGATGTGATTGAAACCCTGATGCCGGAGGTGCGCGACCATGAGCCGCGGATGGCACTCGACGGCAGTGCGGACGGTCTTGTCTTTTACCGGAAGATTACAGAGCAGGCAGGAAGCTATTTAAAAGAGGGCGGAAAGCTCTGTTTTGAAATTGGATACGATCAGGGAGATGAAGTGCGGGAGCTGATGGAAACCCACGGCTTTGCCGATGTACAGGTTCTGAAAGATCTGGCAGGCCTGGACCGCGTGGTGGCCGGTATCTGGCACAAAAAACCCTGACAGAAATGAATTTTAATTTTGACACCATAATGACATCATAAACAGACGAAAACAGTAAAAAGGAGCAGTCATTTTATGTTTGATAAACTTGATGATATCCTCATGCGTCTCGAGGAGGTACTGAATCAGTTAAGCGAGCCGGACGTCGCTGCCGATGCGGCGAAGTTCCAGAAGCTGATGAAGGAGCAGGCAGAACTCCAGCCGATCGCAGACGCATATAAGGACTATAAAACACAGAAACAGACCATCGAAGAGAGCCTGATGCTTCTCGAGGAGGAATCCGACGAAGAGATGCGCGAAATGCTGAAAGAAGAACTCTCCGATGCGAAAAAACGCGTAGAGGAGCTGGAGCAGGAGCTCAAAGTCCTGCTTCTGCCGAAAGACCCGAACGATGACAAGAACGTTATCGTAGAGTTCCGCGCAGGTGCCGGCGGAGACGAGGCGGCACTCTTTACCGCAGAAATCTGCCGTATGTACATCAAATACGCAGAGAGCCGCGGCTGGAAAACAGAGCTGACCAGCGCCGATGAAAACGGAATCGGCGGCTTTAAAGACGCAACACTTCTGATCAACGGAGCAGGCGCGTACTCCCGGATGAAGTACGAGAGCGGCACGCACCGCGTACAGCGTGTGCCGGAAACCGAGTCCGGCGGAAGAATCCATACCTCAACCATGACCGTAGCGATCATGCCGGAGGTGGACGACGTCGAAGTACAGATCGACCCGAAAGATTACAAATTCGATGTATTCCGTGCTTCCGGAAACGGCGGCCAGTGTGTCAATACGACCGACTCAGCAGTCCGTCTGACCCACTTCCCGAGCGGCATCGTCATTTCCTGCCAGGATGAGAAATCACAGTTAAAGAATAAGGACAAGGCACTGAAGATTCTGCGTGCCCGTCTGTACGACTTAGAGCAGCAGAAACAGCACGATGAGATGGCCGAGCTTCGAAAGAGCCAGGTCGGAACGGGAGACCGCTCCGAGAAGATCCGTACGTACAACTTCCCGCAGGACGTGTGACGGATCACAGAATCAAACTGACCTTATACAAACTGGACGCCATCATGAACGGCGATCTGGATGAAATCATCGACAGTCTGATTGCAGCCGATCAGGCCGCAAAGCTGAGCAGCATGCAGGAAGAAGCATAATAATAAACGCTGCGAATCACGATTGGTCTACAGGATCGATTGTTGATAGAATAAACAAGAGAAAAAAGGGGAAAAGAGAAAGGGAAAACGCTATGAAGAAAACAGCACTTGTGATCATGGCAGCCGGAATCGGCAGCAGATTTGGAAAGGGAATCAAACAGCTTGAGCCAGTAGGACCAAACGGGGAGATCATCATGGATTATTCCATCCACGATGCACTGGAAGCCGGCTTCAACAAAGTAGTCTTCATCATCCGCAAGGATCTGGAGAAAGATTTCAAGGAAGTCATCGGCAACCGCATCAGCAAAATCACAGAGGTGGAATATGCATTCCAGGAGCTCGATGATCTGCCGGCAGGCTTTGCAAAACCGGAAGGCCGTACCAAACCGTGGGGAACCGGCCAGGCCGTTCTTGCCTGCAAAGGTCTTGTAAAAGAGCCGTTTGCTGTTATCAATGCTGATGACTATTACGGAAAAGATCCGTTCGTAAAACTGCACGACTACCTTGTACAGGAGCATGATGTGGATGAAGTTATGCCGATCTCCATGGCAGGATTCGTGCTTGGAAACACCTTAAGTGACAACGGCGGTGTTACAAGAGGTGTCTGCGTCGTTGATGAAAACGGAAATCTGACTGGTGTCAACGAGACGAAAAACATCGTAAAGACCGCAGAGGGCGCAGGCGTTGAAAAAGAAGACGGAACGGTTGATCCGATCGACAAAAACTCCCTTGTTTCCATGAACATGTGGGGACTGCAGCCGGAGTTCATTGATCTTCTGGAGAAAGGCTTTGTTGAATTCCTTTCTGCACAGAAAGAGGGAGATGTAAAAGGCGAGTACCTCCTTCCGATCTACATCGACGAGCTGCTGCACGCAGGAAAAGCAGAAGTAAAAGTTCTTCCGACCGACGCAGAGTGGTTCGGCGTAACGTATCAGGAAGACAAAGCTTCCGTAACAGAAGCATTCCGCAAACTGATTGCGGACGGCGTATACAGCGAGAAGCTGTACGACTAATTACGATATTTTGTTATTTGAGTGAATAACCAGAAAAAGCGTGTTTGAATGATTGCAAAAAATTTCAGACACGCTTTCTGCCCGAAAGGGGAAAGGAGCATACCATGGGTAAATATTTTGGAACAGATGGATTTCGCGGAGAAGCAAACATTGATCTGACGGTTGAGCATGCATATAAAGTGGAAGATTCCTCGGATGGTATTTCGGAAAAGACCACAAAGCACAGATCGTCATTGGAAAAGACACCAGACGCTCCAGCTACATGTTCGAATATTCGCTGGTAGCAGGACTGACCGCATCGGGAGCAGACGCTTATCTGCTGCATGTAACGACCACCCCGAGCGTTTCCTATGTTGTCCGTACCGAAAACTTTGACTGCGGAATTATGATCTCCGCCAGCCACAACCCGTTCTATGACAACGGAATCAAAGTCATCAATGGCCTGGGACAGAAACTGGAAGCCGACATCGAAGCGCAGATCGAAGCTACATCGACGACGGAACACCGAAGATCCCGTTCGCAACGAGAGAAGACATCGGACGTACCGTGGATTTTGCAGCCGGAAGGAACCGCTACATTGGACACCTGATCTCGATTCCGACAAAATCCTTTAAAAACATGAGAGTCGGACTCGACTGCTCCAACGGAAGTGCCTCTTCCGTAGCCAAGAGCGTGTTTGATGCCATCGGCGCCAAGACATATGTGATCCACAACGAGCCGGACGGAACAAACATCAACTGCGGCTGTGGTTCCACCCACATCGAAGAGCTTCAGAAATATGTAAGAGAGAAACACCTCGATGTCGGATTTGCCTACGACGGAGACGCAGACCGCTGCATCGCTGTCGATGAGCTGGGAAATGTGGTAGACGGAGACCTGATCATGTATGTCTGCGGTAAATACTTAAAAGAAAAAGGCCAGTTAAACGGAGATACGATCGTGACCACGATCATGTCAAACCTCGGTCTTTACAAAGCGTGTGACCGCGCCGGTATCCGGTATGAGAAGACGGCAGTCGGCGACAAATACGTGTGCGAGAACATGATGGCAAACGGCTATTCTCTCGGCGGAGAGCAGTCCGGCCACATCATTTTCAGCAAGCACGCGACGACCGGTGACGGAATCCTGACCTCCCTGATGGTGATGGAAGTGCTGATAGATAAGAAACTCCCGCTCAGCACCCTGACAGCGAGGTAGTGATTTACCCGCAGCTCTTAAAGAATGTCCGCGTGGCAAACAAAGCAGCTGCAAAGGCCAACCCGGCAGTACAGAAAGCAGTAGAAGACGTAGCAGAGGCCCTGGGCGATGACGGACGCATCCTCGTAAGAGAGAGCGGCACCGAGCCGGTGATCCGTGTCATGGTGGAAGCACCGGACGACGCAACGTGTGCAAAATACGTAGACCAGGTTGTTTCTGTGATGCATAAAGAAGGACTTGTGACAGAATGAAAAAAAAGACTGGTAATCTTTTTTCTGGCGGCGGCAATGGTGCTTGGCGGCTGTGAAAATAAAAATTCAAAGCTTTATAAAAAGGGCATCGAGGCGCTCGAACAGAAGGACTACGTAACGTCGATTGCGATGCTGGAGGGAGCCGTAAAGGCAGGCGACCGACTGGCGGAGAGCTACCGGTCGCTCGGCATCGCTTATCTGAAAAGCCAGGAGTATGACAAGGCAAAAGAGGCTTTCAAGAGCAGTCTTTCGAGCATGAAGCACAAAGACGCGGAGTTTTCGCGCGATGTCATGTATTACGAGGCGGAAACCTGCGTACAGGCCGGAGATCTGGATGGAGCCATTGAGATCTGCACCAATATTCAGGAAGAAAAGGCAGATGCCGATGCGCTGTTCCTTAGGGGACGCGCGTACTTCCTGCAGAAGAATTACGAGCAGGCGAAGGTGGATTTTGATGCGGCAGTGGAGACGAAGGAGAGCTATCAGCTCTGCTTTGACATTTACGAGCTGTATCAGGAGAGCAGTATGAAGGCGGACGGAGACCGTTACCTCGAAGCGGCAGTGAAGATTGAGCCGAAAACGACCGAGGATTATTATAATATCGGCTGTGCATACTACTATCTGGAGGAGCAGGACGAGGCGGTCAAAGCGTTCTCGAAGGCAATGAAGGACGGCAGCAGCGCGGCGATGGAAATGCTCGGCGAGGTTTACCTTTCCAATGGTCAGAACGACGAGGCGAAAGCACTGTTTTCTTCGTATCTTTCGACAGATGGCTTTGCGGCGGCAGCCAACAACGGGCTGGCGCTCTGCGCACTTGCGGAAAACGACACGGACAGTGCACTCTCGTATATCGAGGAAGGACTCAAAACGGCGGAGGATTCCGACCGGGAAAATCTGCTGTTCAACCAGATTGTATCCTATGAAAAACGGGCGGATTTTGATACCGCGAAGTCGCTGATGGCGGATTTTCTGGCAGCATACCCGGAAAACACCGCGGTGCAGCGGGAAAATACGTTTCTCCAGAACCGATAACAGACGGAGGAAGTTGAATTGTTTGATTTAAGAGAAGAACAGGAGCGCGTGATTCTGGTCGGCGTACAGGAAAACGGCGGCGCAAACGCAGAAGAATCGCTCGACGAGCTGGCGGAACTGGCCAGCACCGCCGGTGCGAAGGTGGAGGGCCGCCTGGTGCAGGTGCGAGAGGCCATTCATCCGGGAACGTACATCGGAAAAGGAAAATTAGAGGAGTTGAAAATTCTGGTGCGCGCCTGCGATGCGACGGGCATCATCTGCGACGATGAGCTCTCCTCGATCCAGTTAAAAGGGCTGGAGGAAGCACTGGAATGCAAGATCATGGACCGTACGCTTTTGATCCTGGATATCTTTGCGGCGCGCGCCGTGAGCAGCGAGGGTAAAATCCAGGTTGAGCTGGCCCAGTTAAAGTACCGTGCGTCCCGACTTTCCGGCTTGGCACATCGCTTTCCCGTCTCGGCGGCGGAATCGGTACGAGAGGACCGGGAGAGAAAAAGCTGGAAACCGACCGGCGCCTGATCCGCACGCGTATTACGCAGTTAAAACGTGAGCTTGAGGAAGTACGCCAGCACAGAGAGCTCCTTCGTGAAGGCAGAAAACGTTCCAAAATCCCGGTAGCGCGCTCGTAGGCTATACGTCAGCGGGAAAGAGCAGTCTTTTAAATGCACTGACAGGATCGGAAATTCTGGCAGATGCAATGCTGTTTTCCACGCTGGATACGACGACGCGGTCACTGACCCTTCCGGATGGACAGGAAATCCTGCTGACCGATACGGTTGGATTTATCAATAAGCTGCCACATCATCTGATCGATGCATTCCGCAGTACGCTGGAGGAAGCACGGTATGCCGACTATATTCTCCACGTTGTGGATACGTCAAATCCGCAGATGGAGCTGCAGATGCAGGTCGTGTACGATACGCTGCGGGAACTGAAAGTTGAGGACAAAAAGATCGTCACCCTGCTGAACAAGCAGGATAAGCTTCTCGCCCCGATGGTTGTAAAAGATTTCCGGGCAGACGCGAGCCTTGCGGTCTCTGCCAAAACAGGACAGGGACTCGAAGACCTCAAAAATTTACTCTCCTCGTGGATGATGGAGGGAAAAATCTATATCGAGCGCCTCTATCCGTACGATAAGGCGGGAACGATTTCACTGATCCGCGGATACGGAATTCTGCTCGAAGAAGAATATCTGCCGGAAGGCATCCGCGTAAAAGCCTATGTACCGAAGGATATCTATCCGAGGGTATAGAGGTATGGCAAGCGGGCTTAAAAACGGCAGTACATCCCTTTAAGCGCCGTACAGCGCCGAAAAATGGAAGGGACAGAATACAAGTAAAAGTACCATATCTAGTGATGTTAGAAAATTTCACACTAGATATGGTACTTTTTACTATTGACGGGAGAAACATGCTCTGCTATCATATGGTTCAGACACTGCAAAGAGTGGAACCTTAAAAAGGCCTTGCAGAAACGGTTGAATTAACAGGAGGGATTCCATGTTTCAGGTAGAAAAGAGAGACGGAACGATTGCAGAGTTCCAGATGAAAAAGATTACCGATGCGATTGGAAAAGCATTCGGCGCAAAAGATATGCAGTTCAGCGATGACATGCTTCAGATGCTGGCACTGCGCGTAACAGCGGACTTTCAGTCCAAGATCAAAGACGGAAAAATTTCAGTGGAGGCAATTCAGGACAGCGTGGAGAACGTGCTGATCCAGTGCGGCTACGCAGAAGTGGCAAAAGCTTACATTCTGTACCGCAAGCAGAGGGAAAAAATCCGCAACATGAAATCGACGATCGTAGACTACAAAGAGATCGTGGACAGCTACGTAAAAGTAGAGGACTGGCGTGTCAAAGAGAATTCGACCGTAACGTATTCTGTCGGCGGTCTGATCTTAAGCAATTCCGGCGCGATCACAGCCAACTACTGGTTATCAGAGATTTATGATGACGAGATCGCCGAGGCACACCGCAACGCGGATATTCACATCCACGACCTGTCGATGCTGACCGGCTACTGTGCAGGATGGTCGTTAAAACAGCTCATCAAAGAAGGACTTGGCGGCATCAACGGAAAGATTACTTCTTCTCCGGCAAGACATCTTTCGGTTCTGTGCAACCAGATGGTCAACTTCCTCGGCATTATGCAGAACGAGTGGGCAGGTGCGCAGGCATTTTCTTCATTTGATACGTATCTGGCGCCGTTCGTCAAAGTGGACAACTTAAGCTACGGCGAAGTGAAGAAGTGCATCGAGGCGTTTATCTACGGCGTCAACACACCGAGCCGCTGGGGAAGCCAGGCACCGTTCTCCAACATCACACTCGACTGGACCGTACCGGATGACCTCGCGGAGCTTCCGGCGATCGTCGGCGGCAAGGAGATGGACTTCAAGTACAAAGACTGTAAAAAAGAGATGGATATGGTCAACAAAGCGTTCATCGAGACGATGATCGAGGGAGATGCCAACGGAAGAGGCTTCCAGTACCCGATCCCGACCTACTCCATCACATCCGATTTTGACTGGTCCGATACGGAGAATAACCGTCTGCTGTTCGAAATGACTGCAAAATACGGTACCCCGTACTTCTCCAACTACATCAACAGCGATATGAAACCAAGCGACGTGCGCTCCATGTGCTGCCGTCTCCGCCTGGATCTGCGTGAGCTTCGAAAGAAAACTGGCGGATTCTTCGGTTCCGGCGAGAGCACCGGATCGGTCGGCGTTGTCACCATCAATATGCCGCGTATCGCATATCAGTCCAAAGATGAGAAAGAGTTCTACCGCCGTCTCGATCATATGATGGATATTGCCGCACGTTCGTTAAAGACGAAACGTGAGGTCATTACCCGCCTCCTGGACGAGGGACTGTATCCATATACGAAACGGTACCTTGGAACGTTTGAGAACCACTTCTCAACCATCGGTCTGATCGGTATGAACGAGGCCGGCTTAAATGCCGCATGGCTCGGAAAGGGTCTGGAGGATCCGAAGACACAGCAGTTTACGAAAGAAGTTCTGAACCATATGAGAGAGCGTCTTTCTGATTACCAGGAGGAGTACGGCGATCTGTACAACCTTGAGGCAACTCCGGCGGAGTCGACCGCATACCGTCTGGCAAAACACGACCGTGCAAAATGGCCGGATATCAAGACCGCAGGCCATGAGGGAGATACCCCGTACTACACCAACAGCTCCCATCTGCCGGTGGACTATACCGAGGATATTTTCTCTGCGCTTGATATTCAGGATGATCTGCAGACGCTGTACACCTCGGGAACTGTCTTCCATGCGTTCCTTGGCGAAAAACTGCCGGACTGGAAAGCAGCAGCTTCCCTTGTGCGGAAGATTGCAGAGAACTACAAACTGCCGTACTACACGCTGTCCCCGACGTATTCTGTCTGTGCGAACGACGGCTATCTCGCCGGCGAGCACTTTACATGTCCGATCTGCGGAAAAGAGGCAGAGGTTTACAGCCGTATCACGGGATATTACCGTCCGGTCAAGAACTGGAACGACGGAAAACGCCAGGAGTACAAGAACAGAACTGTATATGATATCATCCACTCCAAATCGCCGGAGCAGAAAATGAAATCGTACGGTGCAGCAGAGAAACTGGCAGAGCAGGCCGCTGGAAAAGAAGAGCCGAAAGCCGCTGCAGCAGCAGATAAAATCGAGGAAGACGGCATGTACCTGTTCACGACAAGCACCTGCCCGAACTGCAAAATGGCAAAAGAAATGCTCGCCGAGGAGCAGTATGAGGTGATCGACGCAGAGCGTCACCCGGATCTTGCCGCACAGTACGGCATCATGCAGGCACCGACTCTTCTCGTTGTGGAGGACGGCCAGGCGCAGAAGATTGTGAATGCTTCCAATATCCAGAAATATGTGGATGAATATCTCTCCTAAATCTGTGCGCATATAGTTGCAGGAAAGAACAAACAGAGTTATAATAGGAAAAAGCGATACCCTCGCCCGGGCATCCCGGGTGGGGGTATTATTATGGCGCTGAGCACAGCAGAAATCGGCCCGGTGGACCGGTTTCACTTACAGAAGGGAGAAAAATTATGGGATACAGCCAGGACACAATCTGTGTACAGGGAGGATGGCAGCCGAAAAACGGTGAGCCGCGTGTACTTCCGATTTACCAGAGCACAACATTCAAATATGCAACCAGCGAGGAAATGGGAAAACTGTTCGATCTGGAGGAGGAGGGATATTTCTATTCCCGTCTGCAGAACCCGACGAACGACGTCGTAGCACAGAAAATCTGCGATCTGGAGGGCGGCGTGGCAGCCATGCTCACATCTTCCGGCCAGGCGGCAACGATGCTTGCTGTTACCAACATCTGTGAGGCAGGCGACCACGTTGTCTGCGCGGCAAAGGTTTACGGAGGAACCTCCAACCTGCTCGCCGTTACCTTAAAACGATTCGGCATCGAGACTACTCTCGTGGACCAGGATGCGCCGGCAGAGGAGCTGGAAAAAGCATTCCAGCCGAACACCAAAGCTGTCTTTGCCGAGACGATTTCCAACCCGGCAGGTGTTGTACTTGACATTGACAAGTTTGTTAAACTTGCACATGAGCACGGCGTTCCGATGATCTGCGACAACACCTTTGCAACCCCGATCAACTGCCGTCCGTTCGAGTTCGGTGTAGATATTGTCACCCATTCCACCACAAAATACATGGACGGCCATGCAATGGCGCTCGGCGGAGCGATTGTCGATTCCGGAAACTTCGACTGGGATGCGCATGCAGACAAATTCCCGGGCCTTACTACACCGGACGAATCGTACCACGGCGTGATTTATACGCAGAAATTCGGTAAAAAAGCGTATATCACAAAAGCAACCGCACAGCTGATGCGTGATATGGGAGCGTGCCAGTCCCCGCAGAATGCATTCCTGACGAATGTCGGTCTGGAGACCCTGCACCTGCGCGTGGAGCGTCACTGCAGAAATGCCGAGAAAGTGCAGAGTTCCTGAAAAACCACCCGAAGGTAGCATGGGTTGAGTACGCAGGCCTTGCAGACAGCAAATACCATGCGCTGGCAGAAAAATACATGCCGAACGGAACCTGCGGCGTTCTCTGCTTCGGACCAAAGGGCGGAAGAGACGGCGCGATGCGCTTCACGAACGGCCTGAAAATGGTAGCAATTGTAACACACGTTGCCGATGCAAGAAGCTGCGTTCTGCACCCGGCAAGCCATACCCATCGCCAGCTGAACGATCAGCAGCTCATCGAAGCCGGTGTTCTGCCGGATCTGATCCGTCTGTCAGTCGGCATCGAGGATGTGAACGATATCATTGCAGACCTTGATCAGGCGCTTGCGAACGTATAAAGATACAAAAAACAGGATGTGAAAAGGAGCGTATTGGTAAAATGGAAGAAATGGCAAAGAAACGCGTAAAAGATTCTGAGACAGAGCAGTCGTATCTTCTGATGCACCGCCATATCAACGGCTATGGCCGTCTGTTCGGCGGCCAGCTGGTCGCGTGGATCGATGAGCTTGCCGGTCTGGTGGGACGCCGCCACTGCGGCCACGAAATAACCACCGCGTGCATCGACAATCTGAACTTCAAGCATCCTGCTTTTCTGAACGACACCGTCGTACTGGTCGGAAGGGTGACGTATGTCGGACGCACTTCAATGGAGGTGCGCGTCGACACGTACGTGGAAGAGCTTGCGACCGGCATTCGGAAAATGATCAACCGTGCCTACGTGGTGATGGTGGCCATCGACGAGAACGGCCGCGCACTTCCCGTCCCGGGCCTGATTCTGGAATCCCCGGAGCAGGAAGCTGAGTGGGAGGGCGGAAAACGCCGCTATGAACTGCGAAAAGAGCGTCACAGAGAGGGGTTCTAAGTTGACGTTCACCCGCACATTTGCAGAATCCACCGGGGCGTTTACCGGAGCTGTCTTCGTGCATTCTGAAAATTTCATTTAAAAAAATCCCGCCGTGTCCCTTGACAGGCGGGATTTTCCATGTTAAGGTAAAGGCAGTTATACGACTGACGGAAGTGGAAATGACCACAGGGAGTATAGCGTGAGAAGAGGCCGACCGTCTGGGCAGAAGAATGCTTGGGGGAGTGGGTCTGTTTTTTTATCCAAAAACAGAAAATCCCATTCCAGCCACCTTGAAAAGGAGATCAGAAGATGAAAAAAGTATCACTGGAACAGGAATTAAAAGGAAATGCATATCCAGGAAGAGGAATTGTGATCGGCAGATCCAAAGACGGCACAAAAGCCGTTGCCGGATACTTTATTATGGGCAGAAGCCAGAACAGCCGCAACCGTGTCTTTGTTGAGGAGGGTGAGGGAATCCGCACACAGGCGTTTGATCCGTCGAAGCTGGAAGATCCGAGCCTGATCATCTACGCACCAGTACGCGTTCTGGGAAATGATACGATCGTAACAAACGGAGACCAGACCGATACCGTATACGAAGGACTGGAGCAGGGAAAAACGTTTGAGGTATCCCTTCGAAGCAGAGAGTTTGAGCCGGATGCACCGAACTACACTCCTCGTATTTCCGGTGTGATGCACGTAGAGAACGGAACGTACGGCTACCAGATGTCGATCTTAAAGAGCAACAACGGCGATCCGTCCCAGTGCAACCGCTACACCTTCTCCTATGATAACTGTGTAGCAGGGGAAGGCCATTTCATCCACACCTACATGCACGACGGCAATCCGCTGCCAAGCTTTGAGGGTGAGCCAAAACTGGTCGAGATTCCGGATGACATCGATGCTTTCACCGAACTGCTCTGGAGCAGCTTAAACGAGGACAACAAGGTGTCCCTCTTCACACGCTATATCGACATTGCAACCGGCAAGTATGAGACAAGAATCGTGAATAAAAATAAATAAGAAATCGAGTGTTTTGCGAAAGGAGAAAATCATGAAAGAATTAGCGTTAAAATACGGATGCAACCCGAACCAGAAACCTTCCAGAATTTACATGGATGATGACAGAGATCTTCCGATCGAAGTATTAAGCGGCCGTCCGGGCTATATCAATTTTCTGGATGCCTTCAATGGCTGGCAGCTGGTACGTGAGCTGAAAGCAGCCACCGGTCTTCCAGCAGCAACTTCCTTCAAGCACGTTTCCCCGGCAGGTGCAGCCGTAGGTCTTCCGCTGGACGAGACCCTGCGTAAAATTTACTGGGTAGACGATATGGGAGAGCTTTCTCCGTTAGCATGCGCTTATGCAAGAGCCAGAGGCGCAGACCGTATGTCTTCTTTCGGCGACTTTATCGCACTTTCTGATGTCTGCGACAAAGACACCGCATCCCTGATCAAACGTGAGGTTTCTGACGGTGTCATCGCTCCGGGATTTACCGATGAAGCACTGGAAATCTTGAAAGCAAAGAAAAAAGGTAACTACTGCGTCATCAAAATCGACGAGAATTACCGTCCGGCTCCGCTCGAGCACAAACAGGTCTTCGGCATTACCTTTGAGCAGGGCCGCCAGGAGCTGCCGATCGACGATGAGCTGCTCTCCAACGTGGTAACCGAGAACAAAGAGATTCCGGAAGCAGCAAAACGCGATCTGAAGATTGCACTGATTACCTTAAAATATACCCAGTCCAACTCCGTATGCTTCGTCAAAGACGGTCAGGCCATCGGTGTCGGCGCAGGCCAGCAGTCCCGTGTGCACTGCACCCGTCTTGCCGGACAGAAAGCCGACAACTGGTTCCTGCGTCAGTGCCCGAAGGTGCTGGATCTGCAGTTCGTAGACGGCATCCGCCGCGCAGACCGTGACAATGCGATCGACGTTTACATCGGCGAGGAGTACATGGATGTTCTCGCAGACGGCGCATGGGAGAAGATCTTCAAAGTAAAACCGGAAGTCTTCACAAGAGAAGAGAAACGTGCATGGCTCGACCAGATGAAGGGCGTAACCTTAGGTTCCGATGCCTTCTTCCCGTTCAGCGACAACATCGAGCGCGCACACAAGAGCGGCGTCCAGTACATCGCAGAGCCGGGCGGATCGGTTCGTGATGACGCTGTCATCGAGTGCTGCAACAAGTACAACATGGCGATGGCATTTACAGGAATCCGTCTGTTCCATCACTAAAAAGAAATGCGTTTTATATTTATATAAGAAGAAAGAATCCGGTCTCTGGGCGGCCGGATTCTTTCTTTTTTTCGCACATGTATCATCAAAGAGAGAGTAGCACTTTCTGAAGAATAAAAAATAAGCAGGAAGAGGGCGGTACCGCCCTTTTTCTGTCGAAAACCCCTGTTCTTTTTCGGAAAAGTGTGATAAAATACCCCATGGGCGTATCTTTTGCCCGCTGCAAAAAGGAGGATGAGGAATATGCGGCAGATGGAATTTAAAATGGAGCGACAGGGACTTCTCGAGGAAGGCCAGGAAGTCAACGTGACAGAAAGCGCACTGCCTACCTCCTATTATTATACGATTACCCCGGCAGTGGCCATGAGCAGGAATTATCAGGCGTATGAGAGGCTGCAGTCCCGGAAGGGAATCGTAAAAGAAGTAAAAGAGACACCGAGAGGATTCTATACGGTAGTGGAGTTTGATGAAGATGAGCCGACCTGACGAGAACAAAAATGAGCACCGGTGGTGCATCCGATTCCGCCGGTTTACCGCGCCGATTCCCGGATTCTGATTCTCGGCAGTTTTCCGTCCGTAAAATCCAGGGAGACCGGATTTTTTTACGGCCATCCGCAGAACCGTTTCTGGAAAGTGACGGCAGCCGTGTGCGGGGAAGAGGTGCCGCAGACCGTGGAAGAGAAGAAGGCGTTTCTGCTCCGGAATCATATCGCTGTCTGGGATGTGATCGCGTCCTGCGTCATCACAGGCTCGAGCGATGCGAGCATCCGCGATGTTGTGCCGAATCCGCTGCAGGACATTCTGGAATGCGCCGATATCCGGCAGATTTACTGCAACGGGGCGACCGCGTGGAAGTATTACCGGAAGTACCAGGAGAAGCAGCTGGGACGGGAAGCGGTTCGCCTTCCGTCGACGAGTCCCGCGAACGCCGCATGGTCTATGGAGCGGCTGCTTGGCGAGTGGAGCCAGTGCGGAGAAGTCTTACGAAACGGAGAGTGACAGGATGAAAAAAGAGTACGAGACCGTCTGGGAGATTTTTAATGAGTGTGCCAATAATCAGATGCGGGACGTCTTTTTCGACGAGATCGAGACGGATGACCCGGAGGCGTATATCCGTCAGAAATTTCCGGACAAAAACTTAAAATATGAAAAAACGGTGGAAGCGGACGGATCTCTGGTCTTTGACATTGAGACCTCCGGCATCCGCCAGCGGTTTACGTTTACAGAAATCTGAATCGCGCAGAAAATACCAGAAAAGCGGAGAAAAAAACGATGAGTGAAGAAAAACACACGCATGTGCTGGAAGACGGCACCGTGATCGAGCATTCCCACGATCACGCCCACGGGCACCATCATACAAATACAAAAGCAGTCTTAAACCGCCTCTCCCGCGCGATCGGACACATGGAGTCGATCAAGCGGATGGTAGAGGAAGGCCGGGACTGCACTGAGGTTCTGATCCAGCTGTCTGCCGTGAAGGCGGCCATTAACAATACAGGAAAAATTATCCTGGAGGATCACATTGAACATTGCATCGTCGATGCAGTCGAGCATGGGGACACAAAAGCGATTCAGGAGCTGAATAAGGCGATCGACCGCTTTGTCAAATAAGCAAGAAAAACAAGAAAAGAGGAAAGAAACATGGCAAAAGAATGCAGCAATTCGAGCTGTTCCAAAGAAAGCTGCGAAGGATGTCCAAGCAAAGCAGGACAGGGCAAACCGGATTTTCATATTGATCTGAATGCCGATTCTTCGATCAAACATGTCATTGGCGTTGTCAGCGGCAAGGGCGGTGTTGGTAAATCCATGGTAACCGCATCTCTGGCAAACCAGAAAGCAAAAGAGGCTACAAGGTTGGTATCCTCGATGCCGATATCACAGGACCGTCCATCCCGAAAATGTATGGCCTGAAAGGACCTGCAAACGTAGATGACAAGGGCGTTTACCCGGCAGTTGCAGCAAACGGCGTAAAGGTAATGTCCATCAACCTCCTGCTTCCGGGCGAGGAAGAGCCGGTCATCTGGAGAGGACCTGTCATCGCAGGAACCGTAAAACAGTTCTGGACCGACGTCATCTGGGGCGACCTGGACTATCTCTTCGTCGATATGCCGCCAGGAACCGGTGATGTTCCGCTGACCGTTTTCCAGTCTCTTCCGGTAGACGGCGTAGTGATCGTATCTTCCCCGCAGGATCTGGTGCGCATGATCGTCATGAAAGCTACAAGATGGCACAGATGATGAGCGTTCCGGTGCTCGGTATCGTAGAGAACTACAGCTACCTCGTATGTCCGGACTGCGGCAAAAAGCTGTCCATTTTCGGCGAAAGCCACATCGACGAGATCGCAGCCGAGATCGGCGTGCCGGTTCTCGCAAAATGCCGATTCATCCGGAGTTTGCCGAGCTGGTGGACGAAGGAAGATTTGCAGAAGTGGATAACACCGATATTGCAAAGATCAACATCTAATCATTAAATATAGAAGCAAGTAATGGCATGAAAAACTCGTTTTTCCTTGATTTTACAAGGAAAAGCGGGTTTTTTTGACAAGATTTTTACGTTTCTTTTGGCAAAAACTATTTTATTTTAAACGGATTTTGTGTAACCGGTTACACACGACTGCGCAAATGAGACAAAAAGCGACAAATATGAAGGGTTAATGAGAAAAACTTGCATAAAAAACATGCATAATATGGCAAAAACAAGGAAATAAATTCAATATTGACATTTAAAGAGAAAAAGTGCATAATCTACCTCAACGATAGGAAAACAAACAGCTATTGATTAAGAAAGAGGTGAATCGTATGTCACACTGCGTAGTAAGACTCAATGGAACTGAGGAAGTAGAGGAGTTTGTAAAAGCAGCTTCCAAATGTGATTTTGATATTGACATTTTTTACAACCGCGTTATTATTGATGCAAAATCCATTCTTGCATCCTCAGCATGGATCTGAACCGTGATCTCACCGTACACTGCTATGGTGACAGTCCGGCATTCAATAAAACCCTGCAGAAATTTGCTGTAGCATAAATTTTATTAAGGGAAACGAAAAAAATTCAGCCTGCGCCGCCAGCGAGAGTAGAGACAGAATTTGCGCAGGGGACTTTCTGAAGAAAAACTAATCACACGAGACACATAACTTCAGAGAGAAAAAAGGAGACTGTTGCGGCAGTCTCCTTTTTTCTGTATAATGATAACTATTCAGAGCCATGCGAAATTCCAGAAAAGGACACGAATCATGCTTGCATGAATGAGCGTTCTTTTCTGGAATTTCATATGGCGAGAAGCCACATCGAGATGCAGCGCAGCGGAATCGAGATGGGGCTCTGAATAGTCTGGTTAGAAAAGGAGCGGGCTAGTGGAAGAGAAGAAGAAAGAGATCCGGATTTCCGTGCGGAATCTGGTGGAGTTTATTCTGCGCAGCGGGGATCTGGACAACTCGTCGGGCGGTTTTGGCGAGCGGGATGCCATGCAGGCGGGAACGCGGGTGCATCAGCAGATTCAGAAAAAACGGGGCGCCGATTACCGTGCGGAGGTTCCGCTGGTTCACGAAAAAGAATATGAGCATTTCATCCTGCGCGTCGAGGGAAGAGCAGACGGCATGTACGAGGACGGAACCACGACCGTGATCGAGGAGATCAAGGGAACGTACCGTGACCTCGAAACGATGGAAGAGCCGGTTCCGGTACATCTGGCACAGGCGAAGTGCTACGCTTACATCTACGGCCTTCAGAACCGCAAAGAGGAGATGGGCGTGCTGATGACGTACACCCTGCTCTCCTCCGAGGAGGAAGGCCTTCTGCGCCCGCTCACCAAAGAAGAGGTAAAGCCGGAGCACTCCAACTGGCGCATCCGCCATTTTCTGCAGACGTACAAGCTCCCGGAACTGGAGCAGTGGTTCGATGAGCTACTCGACGCCTGGTTTATCTGGGCGGAATTCCAGTACCAGTGGCAGAAAGCGCGAGATGCCTCAATGCAGCACCTCGAATTCCCCTTCCCGTACCGGAAAGGCCAGCGGGAACTGGTGAGCGGCGTCTACCGTACCATTCTGCGGAAAAAAGAACTCTTCGTCCAGGCGCCGACCGGCATCGGAAAAACAATGTCCACGGTCTTTCCGGCCATCCGCGCAATCGGAGAGGCTGCGGCGACCGTCTTTTTTATCTGACTGCGAAAACCATCACCCGTACCGTGGCAGAGGAGGCGGTCTCCATTCTAAAAGAGAAGGGACTGCAGTTCAAAGCAATCACGCTGACCGCAAAAGAAAAAATGTGCATCCTCGATGAGCCCGAATGCGATCCGATCCACTGCCCGCGCGCGAAAGGTCATTTTGACCGGATCAACGCGGCGGTGTACGAGATGCTGACGGAATGTGATTCCTACACAAGAGAGGAAGTCCTGCGCCAGGCGGAAAAATGGAACGTCTGCCCGCACGAGTTCCAGTTTGATGTGGCTTCGTGGGTGGACGGCGTGATCTGCGATTACAACTATGCGTTTGATCCGACCTCGAAATTAAAACGCTTTTTCGCAGAAGGAACGAAGGGTGACTACATCTTTCTGATCGACGAGGCGCACAACCTGGTCGAGCGGGGCCGCGATATGTTCAGTGCCACGCTCGTCAAAGAGGAGATTTTAAAGGTCCGCCAGCTCCTCCGCCCGTATGCACCGGGCAAAAAGCTCGAGAAGGCGCTGAATCGCTGCAATCACCAGATGCTCGTCTACAAAAGAGAGTGCGATTCCTGCACGGAGCTGGAAAGCGTATCGACGTTTCTTATGATGGTCAATCAGCTGCTGGAAGAACTGGCGGGCTGGCTGGAAGCGCATAAGACAAGCGAAATCCGGAAGCAGGTTCTGGAATTTTACTTTAACTTGCGAAATTTTTCCGAGATTTACAATCTAGTGGATGAAAATTATCTGATCTACACGAGTTATCTCGATAACGGCGATTTTGCACTGCGCCTGTTCTGCGTCAACCCGGCGGAGAATCTGCAGCAGTGTATCAACCAGGGGCGGTCGGCCGTCTTCTTTTCCGCGACGCTGCTGCCGGTGCAGTATTATAAGAAGATGTTCAGCACGAATACGGACGATTACGCGATTTACGTGGAGTCCCCGTTTGATCCCGCGAAGCGGTGTCTGGCGATCGGAAGCGAGGTCAGCACGAAGTATCAGCGGAGAAACCGCGCAGAGTTTGAGAAGATCGCTGCCTATCTGAACGAGATGATCCAGAGCCGGAAGGGCAACTATATGGCGTTCTTCCCGTCATACCGCCTGATGCAGGATGTCTATGCGGTCTATGAGGAACTGTATGCAGATGAAAACGTGACCTGCCTGATCCAGGAGTCGGCGATGCGGGAGCAGGAGAGAGAAGCGTTTCTGGAAGCGTTTGCGAAAGACAACGAGAAAACGCTGGTGGGATTCTGTATCATGGGAGGCATTTTCTCGGAGGGAATTGATCTGGACGGGGAAAAGCTGATCGGCGCGGCCGTTGTGGGAGCCGGAATCCCGCAGGTGGGGCCGGAGAGAGAACTTTTAAAGCAATATTTTGACCGCAGCGGAGAGAACGGTTTCGACTACGCGTACCGCTATCCCGGCATGAATAAAGTATTGCAGGCGGCAGGGCGCGTGATCCGTACGACGGAGGACACGGGTGTGATTCTGTTGCTCGACGAGCGGTTCCGAAACCGGGAGTACCGCGAGCTGTTCCCAAGAGAATGGGAGGACTGCCGGATTGTGCAGCGCAGCAGCCTCCCGGAGGTAATCCATTCGTTTTGGGAGAGGGTGGATTGTGAGAGCGGATCAAAAGCCGGGCAGCAGGAAATGAAATCTCGGTGCAGCGCTGAACGTTACGTGTGATCCGCGCGGTTCCGGTATTCGCTCGGCGAGCAGCCCATCTGCTGCCGGAAAATTTTAGAAAAATAGGCAGGACTGGAAAATCCTGTCTGTTCCGCTACGGAAGTGATACTGGCCTGGCGCTCGAGAAGGAGCGGCAGGCTTTTTTCAATACGGTAATCGAGAAGATAGTCAAACAGGGATTCGTTCATGCATTTCTTGAAAAAACGGCAGCATTCACTGCGGCAGATGTGGATCTGTGCGGCGAGATCCTCGAGCGTCAGATGCTCCATATAATGGCGGTGGATGTAGTCGAGCAGAATGCGGAGCCGCTCAACATCACGCGCTGCCGCCGTGTTCTGGGATTCACCGGAAAACGATGCGTGGCGGTAAATCTCAATCCAGATCGACAGCAGAAGCTCCTGGATTTCCATCTCAAACGCGGACGGCTGTGAAAGCGAGAGGTCGTAGATGCGGTGCATACAGGCAAGTACCTGGTTCTGCCAGTCGATCTCCGGCGAAAAGACGATGGAGGCGAGCTGCATATCCGTCAGCACCGGTTCGACGTAGCGCGTCTGGATCACACTGTTTGAAAAACCATAGAGAAAGCGCGGGGCGAACGTGGTTGAAATATAGACGCAGTCCATCCCGTCGATCATGTGGCCGCTGTGAAGCGCATTCGTGTTGCAGAAAATGCCGTCCCCTTCTTTTAAGACATACGATTTGCCGTTGACCTGATATCCGATCTGCCCCGAGAGGACAAACGTCAGCTCAATTTCCGGGTGCCAGTGCCAGGAAAAGGAGCCGCGCTCGTAGCGGGAGAGCTGTTCGTAACTGATGTTGACAGGAAATTCATAGCTGCCGTGGGCCTTCAGTTCACGGTTTTCTTTATCCATGCGGATCTGCATGAAACGTACCTCCAATCCATAAAATCCGTTAAAAATCATACGATAAGTAAAGTATGCGGCAAAAAGGGAAAAAAAACAAGAAAAAAATCGAAGATCATCTCAATATAATTATCGTTTGCCCAAATATTGTTGTTGCAGATGGGCGTATGGCTCACTATAATGATACTTAAGAAGATAAGAAAAAACACACAACACACACAACACACAAAACGAAACCACGAAAACAACACACCAAAAAGAAAAGGAGACAACAAAATGAAACAGCAGGTACTGGATTGTTTTGCAAAACTGTTCGGGGGAGAGGGCGACATCCGCACCTACTTCGCACCTGGACGTGTGAACCTGATCGGTGAGCACACGGATTACAACGGAGGCCACGTGTTCCATGCGCACTGACCATCGGAACCTACATGGCAGCAAGAAAACGTGACGACAGAAAGCTTCGTTTTTACTCTATGAACTTTGAAAAACTCGGCGTGGTAGAATCTTCTCTCGATGAATTCCTGATGGGAAAAGAAGGCAACTGGACCGCATATCCGAAGGGAATGATGTGGCATTTTGCCAGAAGGGCTTCCCGGTAGAGCAGGGCTTCGATATCGTGCTCTACGGAAACATTCCGAACGGCTCCGGCCTTTCCTCTTCCGCATCCGTTGAGACCGTAACCGGCGTAATGCTGCGTGACATGTTCGGCTACGACACCATCTCCATGATCGACATCGCTCTGTACGGCCAGTTCTCCGAGAACAACTACAACGGCGTCAACTGCGGTATCATGGATCAGTTCGCCATCGCCATGGGCAAAAAGGACTGTGCGATCTTCCTTGACACCAGCGATCTGAAATATGAGTACGCACCGGTTAAACTGGAAGGCGCAAGAATTGTCATCTCCTGCAGCAACAAGAAACGCGGCCTTGGCGACTCCAAATACAACGAGCGCCGCAGCGAGTGCGAGACTGCTCTGGCTGAGATTCAGAAAGTCAAAGACATCAAGAGCCTTGGCGAGCTGACCGAGGAAGAGTTTGAGGCAGTGAAAGATGCCATCAAAGATCCGGTCCGCCAGAAACGTGCAAAACATGCTGTTTACGAGAACCAGAGAACCGTTCAGGCCGTTGCAGCTTTAAAGGCAAACGACATCGCAAAATTCGGCGAGCTGATGAACGCATCCCACGTTTCCCTGCGTGATGACTATGAGGTAACCGGCATCGAGCTGGATACTCTTGTGGAAGAAGCATGGAACTGCCCGGGTGTCATCGGATCCCGTATGACAGGCGCAGGCTTCGGCGGATGCACCGTCAGCATCGTAAAAACAGAAGATATTGACAACTTCATCGCAAAAGTAGGCGCAGCTTACAAAGAAAAAATCGGCTATGCCGCAGACTTCTATGTCGTAGACATCGGAGACGGCGCAGGCGTATTAAAATAAGAAATAAAAAAGCTGGATCGGCAGCAGGGAGGAAGCTACAGTGATTAACGAGAGTATTGCAAAACTGGTAAAATATGGAGAAAATGCCGGTCTTGTTTCGGGACTGGATAAAATCTATGCGACAAACCGGATTCTGGAAGTCATGCAGATTTCCGATTACGAAGAGCCGGAGCAGATTCCGGAGACCCCGGATCTGGAAGAGACTTTAAATGAACTGCTTGATGATGCAGCTAAGCGCGGTCTTCTCGAACACAACAGCGTCGTTTACCGCGATCTGTTCGATACGAAACTGATGGACTGCCTGATGCCGCGCCCGGGAGAGGTGGTAAAGAAGTTTGAGGAACTCTATGCGAAGAGCCCGCAGGAGGCAACCGATTACTTCTACAAACTGAGCCAGGATTCCAACTACATCCGCAGATACCGCATCGCAAAGGATATCCGCTGGAGCGTACCGAGTGCCTACGGCGATATCGATATCTCGATCAACCTCTCCAAACCGGAGAAGGACCCGAAGGCGATCGCGGCTGCAAAACTGGCAAAACAGAGCGGTTATCCGAAATGCCTGCTCTGCAAGGAGAATGTGGCTATGCGGGACGCGTCAACCACCCGGCGCGCCAGAACCACCGCATCATCCGCTGACGATCAATCAGACGGAGTGGGGATTCCAGTACTCGCCATATGTGTATTACAATGAGCACTGCATCGTGTTCAATTTCCAGCATAACCCGATGAAGATCGAGCGCGCGACCTTTGTGAAGCTGTTTGACTTTATCAAGCTGTTTCCGCACTACTTCATCGGTTCCAATGCGGATCTGCCGATCGTGGGAGCTCCATTTTAAGCCACGATCATTATCAGGCGGTCACTATACCTTCGCAATGGCGAAAGCGCCGATCGAGCGCCATTTTACCATCAAAGGATACGAGGATGTGGAAACCGGCATCGTCAAATGGCCGCTGTCCGTCATCCGGATCCGCCACAAAGATGAGAAACGGCTGATCGATCTGGCAGAGCATATCCTGAACTGCTGGAGAGGTTACACGGATGAGGATGCGTTTGTATTCGCCGAGACTGACGGAGAGCCGCACAACACGATCACGCCGATCGCAAGAAAAGTGGGCGATACGTTCGAACTCGATCTGGCACTGCGCAACAACATCACGACGGACGAATGCCCGCTCGGTGTTTACCATCCGCATGCACAGTATCATCACATCAAAAAAGAGAACATCGGCCTTATTGAGGTTATGGGACTTGCGATTCTGCCGGCGCGCTTAAAAGATGAGCTGGAAGAGCTTTCCAAATGCCTTGTAGAGGGAAAAGATGTCCGCGCTGTCGCAGAGCTGGAGAAACATGCCGACTGGGTAGACGAATTCCTGCCGCGCCATCCGGAGCTGAACAGCGAAAATGTGATGGATATCCTGAAAGAGGAAGTCGGAAAAGTCTTTGTCGGCGTACTCGAGGATGCCGGCGTTTACAAGTGCACCGAGGAAGGCAGAAGTGCATTTGCAAAATTCATGGAAACGTTGTAGAATAAACTAAATGCTTCAATTAACCCGCTGCGGCAAAAAAGCAGCAGCGAAGGAAAACATGGAGGATACCAAAATGAAAATCTTAGTTACTGGCGGTGCAGGCTATATTGGAAGCCACACCTGTGTGGAACTGCTGAACGCAGGCTATGACGTTGTTGTCATGGACAACCTTTACAATGCAAGCGAGAAAGCCATCGAGCGTGTAGAACAGATTACCGGAAAGAAAGTAACCTTCTACAAAACCGATATGCTGGACCGCGAAGGCGTAAAGAAAATTTTCGACAACGAGAAAATTGACGCTGTCATCCATTTCGCAGGCTTAAAAGCAGTCGGCGAGTCCGTACATAAACCGATTGAATATTATCACAACAACATGACCGGAACCCTGATTCTCTGCGATGAGATGAGAAACCATGGCGTAAAGAACATCATCTTCAGTTCTTCTGCAACCGTATACGGCAATCCGGCACAGATTCCGATCACCGAGGAGTGCCCGAAGGGAACCCCGACCAACCCATACGGCTGGACAAAAAGCATGCTCGAGCAGGTTCTGACCGACATCCACACCGCAGATCCGGAATGGAATGTTATCCTGCTTCGTTACTTCAACCCGATCGGAGCGCATAAGAGCGGCCTTATCGGAGAGGATCCGAAGGGCATCCCGAACAACCTGCTTCCGTATGTCGCACAGGTTGCCATCGGAAAACTCGAGTGCATCGGCGTTTTCGGTGATGACTACGATACTCCGGACGGAACTGGTGTCCGCGATTACATCCATGTTGTTGACCTGGCACGCGGCCATGTAAAAGCCATCCAGAAACTGGCTGACAACGAGGGCGTTTCCATTTACAACCTCGGAACCGGCAAAGGCTACAGCGTACTCGATGTGATCCACGCATTCGAGAAAGCATGCGGCCATCCGCTGAAATACGAAATCAAACCGCGCCGTGATGGTGATATCGCAACCTGCTACTCCAAATGCGACAAAGCAAAAGAGGAGCTTGGCTGGGAGGCTGAGTACGGCATCGAGGAGATGTGTGCCGATTCCTGGAACTGGCAGCAGAAGAATCCGAACGGATATAACGACTAATGTAATGTGAGCGTTATCTGGCGGTCCGCCGATACTTGAAAGAGTGTCGGCGGGCCGTTTTTGTATAGATAAATTCAGTCTTTTTTCACAAAGTCCGGCTTGCTAATTAAGAGGGAATCCGATATAATGTAAGAGTTAAAGTGTCCGTAAAAAAAGAGGGGCGGTTTGACATACAAGGAGGAAAAGCATGGACGATAGAAAAAATCAGAACCGGGAACCAGAAAAAGGCTCCGGGGGAGGACCGAAAAACAGACAGACGATACTCATTATCCTGATCTGCCTCCTCGTCAGCCTGATGGTGATGGGACTTCTGAACAATGCCCTTGGGGGAATTACTTCCGAGGATCTTGACTATAGCAAATTCCTGGACATGGTAAACAACGATGAAGTGCAGGAAGTTGTCTTGAAATCGGGAACACTGACCGTAACGCCGAAAGACCAGAAATCGGAGGGAATCACCTATCAGGTAACGATGATGGGAGATGAGCAGGAGCTGGTCGATCTGTTACAGGAGAAAGGCATTACGTACCACAAAGATCCGCCGGATTCTACCGGAACGATCATTTACACATTGCTGACCGTCATTCTGCCGGTTGTGATGCTTGTCGCTGTCATGGTATGGGTGATGCGCAGCATGAACAAAGGCGGCGGAGTCATGGGCGTAGGAAAGAGCAGAGCAAAGGCCTACGTACAGAAAGAAACCGGCGTGACATTCCGCGATGTTGCGGGACAGGACGAGGCAAAAGAATCGCTCCAGGAGGTTGTGGATTTCCTGCATAACCCTGGAAAATACACGACAATCGGTGCAAAACTTCCGAAAGGAGCGCTTCTTGTAGGCCCTCCTGGAACCGGAAAAACACTGCTTGCCAAAGCCGTAGCCGGTGAGGCGCACGTACCGTTTTTCTCGATGTCCGCTTCGGAATTTGTCGAGATGTTCGTCGGTGTCGGTGCATCGCGTGTGCGTGACCTGTTTGAGGAAGCAAAGAAAAACGCACCGTGCATCATCTTTATCGATGAGATCGATGCGATCGGAAAGAGCCGTGACAACAGCTACAACAGCAACGACGAGCGGGAGCAGACGTTAAACCAGCTCCTCGCCGAGATGGACGGATTCGACAGCTCCAAGGGTATTCTGATCCTTGCGGCCACAAACCGCCCGGAGGTTCTTGACCCGGCGCTGCTGCGTCCAGGCCGTTTTGACCGCCGGATTATCGTAGAAAGACCGGACCTGAAAGGCCGTGTGGAAATCCTGAAAGTACACGCCAAGAACGTATCGCTCGATGAGACGGTTGATCTCGACGGCATCGCACTTGCGACATCGGGAGCCGTTGGTTCTGATCTTGCAAATATGATCAACGAGGCAGCGATTCTTGCGGTCAAGAACGGAAGAAAAGCCGTTTCCCAGAAGGATCTTCTCGAGGCAGTCGAGGTTGTCCTCGTCGGAAAAGAGAAGAAGGACCGCATCTTAAGCCAGGAAGAGCGAAAGATCGTTTCCTACCACGAGGTAGGCCACGCACTTGTTACTGCACTGCAGAAGGATTCCGAGCCGGTACAGAAAATCACGATTGTGCCGCGTACGATGGGTGCGCTCGGCTACGTCATGCAGGTGCCGGAGGAGGAGAAATACCTCAACACGAAGAGCGAACTCGAGGCGATGATCGTCGAATGCCTCGGTGGAAGAGCGGCAGAGGAGATCGTATTCGGCAACGTGACAACGGGAGCTTCGAATGATATCGAGAAAGCGACGAAGATTGTCCGCGCGATGATCACGCAGTACGGTATGTCGGAGAAATTCGGTTTGATCGGTCTTGCGACCCAGCAGAATCAGTACCTCGACGGAAGAATGGTCTTAAACTGCGGCGATGCCACAGCAACCGAAATCGACCACGAGGTCATGAAGATCCTGAAAGAGTCGTATGAGCAGGCAAAAGAACTTCTGGCAGCTAACCGCGATGCGATGGATGAAATCGCAGCTTACCTGATCCAGAAAGAGACGATCACCGGAAAAGAATTTATGGAGATTTTTCATCAGGTGATTGCAAAACGGAATGGAAACGCGGAAGAAGCGGTTGAAAATCCAGAAGTATAAAAAGAAAGCGAAAAGGCCCGGCGGGAGCAGAGAAAACGATCTCTGCACGCTGGGCATTTTCAACATTACAGTCCCAAAAAGAGGAGGGTCATATGGCGTTTGATATCCAGGAAGAACTGAAAAAACTGCCGGGGAAACCCGGCGTCTATCTGATGCACGACGCGGACGATACAATTATCTACGTAGGAAAGGCGATTTCGCTGAAAAACCGTGTCCGCCAGTATTTCCAGACGAGCCGCAACAAAGGCCGAAGATTGAGCGGATGGTCACGCATATCGCCCGTTTTGAGTATATTGTGACGGATTCCGAACTGGAGGCGCTCGTGCTGGAGTGCAACCTTATCAAAGAGCACCGTCCGAAATACAATACGATGCTGAAAGATGACAAGGCGTACCCGTACATTAAGGTGACCGTGAACGAGGATTTTCCACGCATTCTGTTTTCCCATCAGATGAAGAAGGACAAGGCGAAATATTTCGGCCCGTACACGAGCGCCGGAGCTGTGAAAGATACGATCGAACTGTTGCGGAAGCTGTACGATATCCGTTCCTGCAATAAGAGCCTGCCAAAGGAGATCGGCAAGGACCGCCCGTGTCTTTACTATCACATCCACCAGTGTAAGGCGCCGTGCCAGGGATACATTTCCAAAGAAGAGTACGGCGAGCAGATCAAAAAGGCGATCAGTTTTCTGAATGGAAATTACAATGACATGATCAAAGAGCTGACTGGAAAAATGACGGAGGCGGCTGAGGAGATGCGGTTCGAGCAGGCGGCGGAGTACCGTGATCTGATCGACAGCGTGCGCAGGATCGGCGAGCGGCAGAAGATTACGAACAGTGACGGCGAGGACAAGGATGTCATTGCGCTTGCGATGGACAAAGAGGATGCGGTGGCGCAGGTCTTCTTTATCCGGAACGGAAAGCTGATCGGGCGGGAGCATTATTATCTGCGGATTGGCGAGGAGGAGCAGAAAAGCGAGGTGCTGCTCACGTTTATGAAACAGTTCTATTCCGGCACGCCGTTCATCCCGCGGGAAATCATGATTTCGAGGAGATTGCCGAGCAGGAGCTGATGGAAGAGTATTTAAGCAGCAAACGGGGCCAGAAGGTCCGCATCCGCGTGCCGAAAAAGGGCAGCAAGGAAAAAATGGTGGAACTGGCAGAGCGGAACGCACAGATCGTTCTCGACCAGGACCGCGAGCGGATCAAGCGGGAAGAGGGTCGGACGGTCGGTGCCGTAAAAGAGATCGCCAGATGGCTGAACCTACCGTCGATCGACCGCATCGAGGCGTACGATATCTCCAATATCAGCGGTTTCCAGTCGGTCGGCTCAATGATCGTCTACGAGAAAGGAAAGCCAAAGCGCGCCGATTACCGAAAATTCAAGATCAAATCCGTCGAGGGACCGAACGATTACGCCAGTATGAAAGAGGTCTTAAGCCGCCGTTTTCTGCGCGGCATCCAGGAGGACAGCGGTTTCGAGCGGCTGCCGGACCTGATCATGATGGACGGCGGACGCGGCCAGGTTAACATTGCGCTTGAGGTGCTTGAAGAAATGGATCTTGCGATTCCGGTCTGCGGTATGGTAAAGGACGACAAGCACCGCACGAGGGGGCTGTATTTCCGAAACGTGGAAATCCCGATCGACCGGAACAGCGAGGGCTTCAAACTGATCACACGCGTGCAGGACGAGGCGCACCGCTTTGCAATCGAATACCACCGCCTGCTGCGGAGCAAGGGTCAGGTCCACTCGATTCTCGACGACATCCCGGGCATCGGGCCGACAAGAAGGAAAGACTGATGCGCCACTTTCAGGGAATTGATGATATCAAGGCGGCAACCGTGGAAGAACTTTCCGGACTTCCGGGCATGAATAAAAAGGCGGCGGAGCAGGTCTACACATTCTTTCACGCACCTGCACAGGAGGAAAATGAGGATTCGTCAAAATAGTTAAATTTCTAGGTTGCCCGTGATGCTTTATTGTGCTAAAATCATAGAAGAGACGGATTTAAAAAGACGTCGAATGAATCGGAGGACAGGAAAATGAAAGAAATTGAAATGACCAAAATGGTGGAGGAAATGGATCTCCGCAACCTGACACCAGAGGTTGATATGACAGATCTTGTCATTGCCACACCGGATATCAACCGTCCTGCACTGCAGCTGACCGGTTACTATGAGCATTTTGCCAATGAGCGTGTGCAGATCATAGGTTATGTAGAGTTCACGTATCTGCAGCATCTTGAAGAGAGCGAGCGCGTCCGCGCGTTTGAAGAGTTTGTAAGCCGCAAGATCCCATGTGTCATTTTCACCACGAAGATGATTCCGGGACCGGAAATTCTGGAGCTGTGCAATCGTTATCAGGTACCGGCCTTTGCGGTAGACAAATCGACTTCCGTTTTCATGGCTGAAATCATCCGCTGGCTGAATGTCCAGCTTGCCCCGATGATCTCCATCCACGGCGTGCTGGTCGATGTATTCGGCGAGGGCGTTCTGATCATGGGCGAGAGCGGAATCGGAAAGAGCGAGGCTGCACTGGAGCTGATCAAACGAGGCCATCGTCTCGTCAGCGATGATGTGGTTGAAATCAGCCGTGTCAGCGACATTACGCTGGTCGGAACGGCACCGGATATCACGCGTCACTTTATCGAGCTGCGCGGTATCGGTATCATCGACGTCAAGACGCTGTTTGGTGTCGAGAGCGTAAAGGATACCCAGTCTATCGACCTTGTTATCAAGCTTGAAGAGTGGGACAAAGAGAAAGAATACGACCGTCTGGGCTGGAAGAAGAGTATATTGAGTTCCTTGGAAACAAGGTTGTCTGCCATTCCCTTCCGATCCGTCCGGGCCGTAACCTGGCGATCATCGTAGAAACCGCTGCTGTCAACCACAGACAGAAGAAGATGGGCTACAATGCCGCACAGGAGCTGTACCGCCGTGTACAGGCTAACTTAGTGAAAAAAAGAGAGGAGAAGTAAGAAAATGGCAAACTATGTATTTGGAATCGATGTTGGGGGTACTTCAGTGAAATGCGGAATGTTCCAGACAGACGGAACTCTGTTGGAAAAATGGGAAATCCCGACCCGCACCGAAAACGGCGGAAGCGAAATTCTGCCGGATATCGCAAAAAGCGTAAAAGCAAAAATGGCTGAGAAGGGTATCGCAGCAGATGATGTTGCCGGTGTCGGCATTGACGTACCTGGCCCGGTTAATGACAAAGGTGAGCTTTCCATCGCAGTCAACCTGAACTGGGGATATAAAAATATCGTAAAAGAGCTTTCCGACGAACTCGGCGGAATGGCAGTAAAAGCAGCAAACGACGCAAACGCAGCAGCTCTCGGTGAGATGTGGGCAGGCGGCGGAAAGGGAAGCAAGAACCTGGTTATGGTTACCCTTGGAACCGGTGTCGGCGGCGGAATCATCGTGGACGGCAAGATCGTAGCAGGTGCTCACGGCGCAGGCGGCGAGGTTGGTCATGCATGTGTTGAGCCGGAAGAAGAAGCGGTCTGCAACTGCGGAAACCACGGATGCCTCGAGCAGATGACATCTGCAACCGGTATCGTTCGTCTGGCAAAGAAATATCTGGCATCCCATGATACTCCGTCTTCTTTAAGAGAAAGAGGAGAGTCCATCAGTGCAAAAGCTGTCTTTGATGCATTAAAAGAAGGCGATGCAGCAGCAGAAGCAATCGTTCAGGAGTTCTCCGAGTACCTCGGAAGAGCACTTGCAGTATTCGCATGCGTTGTTGACCCGGAAGTTATCGTAGTCGGCGGCGGTGTATCCAAAGCAGGCAGACCTGATCGACGGCGTAGCTAAATACTACCGTGAAGCAGCATTCATCGCATGCAAAGATACCCCGATCGTACTCGCTTCCCTTGGAAACGATGCTGGTATCTACGGCGCAGCAAAAATGCTGATTGACTAATTGATTCAGATGGAAAAAAGAAGTATAGAAAAACCGGTCCTGCTGGCATATGCCAGAGGGCCGGTTTTTGTGTATAGACTGACTGAAAAAGTTATTCGGAAGAGCCGCTCTCTTCGGACTGCGGCTGTACTTCCGATATCTCCGCCGGGGTATCCGGTTCTGACGGTGCATCAGGGGTCTCCGGTGTGTCAGGAGTCTCCGGTGTGTCAGGAGTCTCCGGTGTATTAGAAGGCGGATCGGCAGGTGTTTCGGGCGGAGCCGGAGTTTCCTGCGGTGCTCCGTCGGTGTCGGGGTTGCCTGCGGAGTTGATGCTGCAGAAGGGGTTCTGGTCGGCGTCGGTGTTGAGGCCGGCGCGGTGTAGTGGCCCTTGCAACGCTCGGTCGCAGATCGGATACCGCAAAGTATTCGGTGATGGACGGGCAGCTTGAGCGGGCGAGCAGGCCGGTCTTCGTACAGATCGTTGCCTCCTGTACTGTTGCGGAAGTTTCGAAATCCATATCGCAAGGCCTTCGTGGATTTCATTCATGACCTTTGCCCAGAGACGTTTGTGGAATTCACGGTCGCTCTCCGGAAACTCCGCGTGTGTATCATACGTTGCCCAGATGGCAGCGGTATAATATGGTGTAAAGCCTGCAAAGACGAGATCCTTGGCCTCATTCGTCGTACCGGTTTTTCCGGCTGCGTGCATATTGTCGAGGCGGGCGGCAACACCGGTACCTTTTTCCAGAACATCCTCCATGACATTGGTGAGGAGGGAGGCAGTGCTTGCCTTGAAGACCTGCGTTGCCTTGTTTTCTGTGTTGTCAATTAAAACATTTCCCTTGCTGTCGGTAACCTTTGTGTAGAACACCGGCTTGCGGTACTGGCCGCCGTCTGCGATTGCCGCGTAGGCTGCCGTCAGTTCGAGATCACTGACACCGTAGGTGATACCGCCGAGAGCCAGCGGCTGGATCACATCGTATTCCTCGGAGAGTTTGGAAAAACCAAGCTTCTTCAGATAATCAAAGCCGACCTTCGGCGTAAGCTCGGTCAGTACCTTGACGGCCGGGATATTGATGGAATTGATGATCGCCTGGCGGACGGTAACATCACCATGGTAAGTAAGATCCGAGTTCTGCAGCGGTGTGCCGTCACTGTAGTTGAACGGCTCATCCTTAATTACCGTAGCGAGTGTAATCTTTCCAAGGTCGAGCGCCGGTCCGTACGCGGAAAGAATCTTGAACGTGGAACCCGGCTGGGAATAATTATCGGTTGCGCGGTTGAAGGTAAGACTTGCTGTTTTTTCGCCGCGTCCGCCGACGATGGCTTTCACGTAACCGGTGCGCTGGTCCATAACGGTCATGCACGCCTGCGGCTGCGGGGTGAAGCTGCTGCGCTCGGCAACAATCGTATCGCCCTCCTGCATGATAGCGGCTTTGTACTGGTCGATATAGCTCTGTGCCTCCTCCTGGGAGTCAAAGAGCAGATCGAAATTCGGATCGCTGTTGCGGAAGTAGAGCTGCAGCATCTCTTTGCTGTAGTTCTGTACCTCGCCGTCTGCCTGCTCTACGGTGAGCGCCCAGTCGAGACCGATCTGCGTGTTCGCCGGGAAGTTCTCCGGATTCTGGAATTCCGTATCGAGAATCGACTGCATGTAGGAATCCTGTGTGGTATAGATTTTGAGGCCGCCGCTGTAGACAACGTTCTTTGCCTGCACTTCGGTGTAGCCTTTCTGTACCATCAGATCGTTGATCAGGTTGGTGATGACTTCATCGATAAAGTAGGAGTACGGCGCGCTCTCCGCCTGGGACTGCGTGTGCATGGCGATGCGGTCGTAAACATTGTCGTTCATGGCAATGGTGTATTCTTCTTCGGTGATGTAGCCCTGCTCTTTCATGTTGTTCAGGATCTTGTCGCGGCGCTGCTGGTTTTTCTCCGGGTGGTTTTTCGGATTATATGCCGTCGGCGCCTTTGGAATTGCGGCAAGAACGGCGCATTCAGAGAGCGTCAGATCTTTTGCATCCTTTCCGAAATACGTCTGCGCTGCCGTCTGGACACCGTAGCAGCCGGAACCTAAGTTGATCGTATTCAGATAATTTTCCAGAATAACGTCTTTGGCGTTTTCACCCTCTGCGGTCAGTGTTTTTTCCAGCTTCAGCGCCAGGTACTGTTCCTGGATCTTCCGCTTGAAGCTCTGCATCCGCGTCTCTTCCATCCAGTCAGTGAAAACATTGTTTTTTAAGAGCTGCTGTGTGATCGTGCTGGCGCCCTCGGTAAAATGAAAGCGTGGCTGACGCCGACAACGAAAGCACGGATGATACCGCTCGGATCGATGCCGTTGTGCTCATAAAAACGGGCATCCTCAACCGCGACGATCGCGTGCTGCATATCGAGCGGAATCTCCTCAATCGAAATCGAGACACGGTTTCCCTGAGCCCCGGTCAGCTTCTGTACCTGGTTGCCGTCAGCATCGTAGATAAACGACGCGTTGCCGAGCGGCATGATATTTGCCTCCGAGATATCAGGGGCACTGTCAATCACGCCGCGGACAGCGCCGATCACAAGCCCGGCACCGCAGACGAGAACGACAAGAAGAAGACAGAACGCGATGCGCAGCGCCGTCACGCCGGCCGTCTTTTCAATCTTTCCGTAATGGGACCGCAGATCTTCACGTTTGTCTTCCAGATGACTTTTTCCAAAGTGCATATAGAAAATCCTCCTTATGTCATGTTCCTGCAAAACTGATTCAGTTCAGTAATCAATGGTGTTCCTGCCCTGCAAAAAGCAGGGTATACTTATTTTTATTATACCAAACAAAGGGCTGGAATAAAAGTATTTCTGAAAAGAATGCTGATTTTTCAGAAATGATATGGTAAGATAGGTACATATTTGGGTGAAGGAGTAAGGACATATGATCGATCAGTTTCGGACGGTTTACCGGGGTGGAACCGGGGAAATCGTGGAGAAGAAATCACGTTTTATTGCGACGGTGCGTCTGGTGGAATCTGAGGAGGAGGCACTTTCCTGCCTGGAAGCTCTGCGGAAAAAATACTGGGATGCGCGGCATAACTGTTTTGTGTATATTATTGGAGAAAATCAGGAGACGGTGCGCTGCAGCGACGACGGGGAGCCTTCCGGCACGGCAGGCGGCCGATGCTCGATGTGGTACAGGGAGCAGGCTCCGCAATGTGCTTGTTGTGGTGACGCGGTATTTCGGCGGTACGCTGCTGGGAACGGGCGGCCTGGTGCGCGCGTACTCGCAGGCGGTGCAGGAGGGGCTGGCAAACAGTGTTCTGATTGACGAGATCTGCGGCGTGCGGCTGTTGATTGAGACGGATTACAACGGCATCGGTAAAATCCAGTATCTGCTCGGCCAGCGGGGGATTCCGATTCTGGAATCCGAGTACACCGATCAGGTGAAAATCCGCGTTCTCGTTCCGAAAACGGAGGTGGACCGTCTCTGCGCGGAGATTACCGAGGGGACGAACGGAAAGGCAAAACTGGAAAAAGAAGAGGAGCTGTACTTTGCGCAGAACGACGGAGAGCTGATCTTCGGGGATGAGCTGACGCAGTATAAGAATCTGGAGGCAGAAGAATTAGGATAAAGGAGGATGCGACATGAGGTTTCCGGAAAATCTGAAAAAGGGCGGAACGATCGGCTTTGTGGCACCATCGTTTGGATGCACAACAGAGCCATACAAGTCCGCGTTTGCAAATGCACAGAAAAAATGGAAAGAGATGGGATATCAGCTGGATCTTGGGCCAAACTGCTATGCAGAGCACGGCATCGGAATCAGCGCGGCACCGGAGGAGTGCGGAAAAGAGCTGACGGAATATTATGTCAGTGAGAAGAATGACTGTCTGATTTCCTGCGGCGGCGGAGAGCTGATGTGCGAGGATCTCGATTACGTGGATTTTGAAAAGATCAGAAAGGCACCGGCGAAATGGTATCTCGGCTATTCTGACAATACGCATTTTACGTATCTTCTGCCGACCATCTGCGATACGGCGGCTGTTTACGGTCCGTGTGCGAGTGATTTCGGCATGGAGCCGTGGCATAAATCCGTAGCGGATGCGTTTGGCGTACTGACGGGAGAAGTGCGTACCGTCCGCGGCTATGAGGGATGGGAAAGAGACGATGCGAAGGCAGAAGCGAGGAAAATCCGTATCTGCCGTACCAGATTACAGAACCGCGCGTTCTGCGCCGCTTCCCGGATGCGGACAGTGCATTTGAGGGACGGCTCATCGGCGGCTGTCTCGACTGTCTCGTCAATATTCTTGGAACGAAGTACGACGGAACGGTTGATTTTGTGGAAAAATATAAAGAGGACGGTTTTGTCTGGTTTCTGGAAGCGTGCGATCTGAACGTCTTTGCGATCCGCCGCGCAATCTGGCAGATGGAGCACGCCGGCTGGTTCCAATATGTGAAAGGCTTTTTGATTGGCCGCCCGCTGCAGTTCGGACAGAAATTCGGGGAACTCGACCAGTACCGCGCCGTGACGGATCTGCTTGGAAAATACAACGTGCCGATCGTGATGGATCTCGACATCGGACACCTTCATCCGGCGATGCCGCTGATCGTCGGAAGTTATGCGAAGGTGGCCGTGGAAGGAAATGAGATTGAAATTAAGATGGAGTGCCGTTAGAACGCTTTTGAAAAATATTTTCTCGAGCGGCAGGGCAGAGCCTGTGGGAAAATGTCTGCGCGCGTAGAAGAACTATCGGCGCATCCGGCAGATGCCGCGGAGCTTTTTGACATCGAGAATCGTGACCGTGCCGCGGGAGAGTGCGACGATGCCGTCTTTCTCGAACGACTTTAAGGTGCGGGAACGACCTCTCTGGCACTGCCGAGGTTCCGCGCGATCTGTTCGTGCGTGGTGGAGAGCACCGGGGAACCGGTGCGGATGCGTTCATCCTCGAGATATCCGGCAAGGCGCTGGTCAAGCCGCGTAAAGAGGAGCTGGCCCATCGCCACATGACTTCGGAAAAATGCTCCGTTGTTTCCCGGTAAATGTAGTTTTCAACGTAAATATTCTGATTCAACAGTCTGCGGAACGTGCTGGCCGGAGTGATGAGAACTTTCGTCTCCTCCTCGGCTCAATCAGAATATCAAAGCTGATTTCCTGCATCGCACAGGAGGCAGACAGCGTGCAGACTTCGCCGGGACCGGTGGTAAACAGGGTAATTTCCCGCTGCTCGCCGGACTGGATAAAGATGCGGAGCTTGCCGGAGAGGACAAGCAGAACGCCGAGACAGTCATCGTCACAGCTGTAGAGAAAATCGCCGCGCTGATACGTCGTCAGGACGGAAGAGAGCACGAGTGTCTGCTGTTCATCGGCGGTAAGCTTTGAATAAAATGGATAATGCTCCTGAAAACAGGATTCCAGAAAAGATGACATAAATAAAACTCCTTTCGGAAGAAGAACGTTCTTTTGTAAACTACGGCAGCAGCCGTTTCTTCCATGATAGAAAAGAACGGAAAGAAATGCAAGAAAAAACGTATCGGTTTTTGTGCCGATACGTTTTTTCTTGCATTTCCAATATTACGCTGTTTATTTTACAGAGTTAATCAGTTCTTCCAGCTCCTCATAGGAAACGGCGCCGACGTTTTTCTTTACGAGTTCGCCGTTTTTGAAGAAAGCGAGGGTCGGAACGCTCATGACTTTAAAGGATCTTGCCAGCTCCGGTGCTTCGTCAACGTCTACTTTGTAGAACTGGATCTCCGGCATATCCTCAGCTGCCTCTTCGATGACCGGGGCGAGCATTTTGCACGGTCCGCACCAGGTAGCAAAGAAATCAACAACGGCAACGCCAGGTGCTGCCTGCAGAGCTTTTTCAAAGTTTTCGGATGTAACATGAATTAATGACATAATAGAAGTCCTCCTTTTTTAAAACGGGATTTTTTATTTCCCGGTAAGTGTTTTTCTGTTGTGACTGTAGAATACCACAGCAGAACGGGAAGTTCTGTGACTAAGTCACAAAATGATTTCTTATTTTTTATTTCGGTTCTTTTCCCTGGCGGAAGCATTCGATCATTTCACCGGTCAGACTGATGAGGTTCGGCGTCTCCGGAAGAGAATCGCGGTCAAACCATTCGGCAACGGAGAGTTCCTCGCGGTCGAGGGTAATGGACGGATCGCCGTCCACATCGCAGTAAAATCCGGCGAGCAGCGAGCCGCTGAAGGACCACGGCTGACTCTTATAGTATCTCAGATTTTTGACCTTTAATCCGACTTCTTCCATGACTTCACGGTGCACCGTCTGTTCCAGCGTCTCACCGACCTCGGTATAGCCGGCCACGAGGGCGTACTGGCGGTGGCTGCTGTGGGAAGGTGCGTACTTCGTGAGCAGCAGGCGGTCACCATCAGTGATGGCGACAATGACGCTTGGGCAGATCACCGGATAGGAGAGTGCGCCGCAGGACGGGCACTGCATCGCACGTTCATTTCCGGGCGCGTGCATCTTGGTTCCGCAGCGGCCGCAGTAGGTGTGGTCTGTGTACCAGGTATGGATCTGGTAGCCGGTGATGCCGGCGAATCCGAGCCATCCCGGAACGGCGCGGCGCAGAATCAGTGTGTTTTCATATTTCCAGATATCAAATTCCGAAAGCTGCGGGCGGCGCAGTTCATAGTAATTGGTTTCGTCGATACGGAACAGAAATTTTGCTTTTTCCCGGATTTCCGGGAAAACAGGTGCAATTTCTGCAATCGAAGGATAGCGGATCTGCGGATCTTCAAAATTGCACAGAATTGTGTGATGACCGTAGATGAAAACGAGATCGGTATCGTTCGGTGTGGAAGGGTGGTAATCTACATAATATTTATGCGGAGCGATATCCTGAATCATAAGAACTCCTTTCCTTGGTAAAAAAGTTTTTGATAAAACAAAAAACCGAAATTCCTGTGAAGAAATTTCGGTAATAAAAAGAGCGCGAGACGGGATTCGAACCCGCGACCCCAACCTTGGCAAGGTTGTACTCCACCCCTGAGCCACTCGCGCATATACATCCTTTTGGATGAAGCGGGTGATGGGAATCGAACCCACGTATCCAGCTTGGAAGGCTGGTGTTCTACCATTGAACTACACCCGCAGATGATGGGCACTGATTTTTTTCTCTGTCTTGTTGACTGCCGTGCCTCACTGACAAAACGTATTCTACAGGAAAGCTGAGAAAAAGTCAACCCCTTTTTTGAAAAAAATTAAAAAATTTTCAAAACACTGAAAAAGGAGAAAATTCAGGGTGAAAGGGGCGTGAAAATGTCCGCAAAGATCAGCCTTGTTCCAGAACGGGAAATGTACTATAATAGAAAAACGGAAAAGCAAAAAAGGGGGAATTTCCCTATGCAGGAAAATGGAACAGAACTTCTGGTTTGCTGCACCGGTTGTCAGAGCTGTATGCCGTGCATGGTAAAAATCAACATCCCGGGTTTGTTTGCGCTTTACAACCGGACAGCGACGGAAGGCGTCGAAGCGGTTCGTGCAGAGTATGAGCGTCAGGACAAACGTGCCGATGACTGCATCAACTGTTATCGCTGTGAAAAGCAGTGCCCGCAGCACCTCGGGATCGGCATTCTGATGCAGGATATCGCGGAAACCTTCGGAGAATAGGAAAAAAGGAGCATCTGTGCAATTTAAAGAAGCATTCTAATCTTTCTATAAAATATTTTGGGAAAAACTGGACTTATCTGAAAAATTTGATATAATAGAAAGGTAGTGACAGGGAAATTTTATGCTAAAATCTGGAAAGAAGAGCCCTGTCAATTCTTATGGGAGGAAAAATACATGGATGCCATTGATTATAAGATTCTGAAGATATTGCAGAAAAATGCCCGCGAGACGGCTTCCAATATCAGCAAAGAGATTCATTTATCGGTTTCTGCAGTCATCGAGAGAATCCGTAAAATGGAAGAAACCGGAGTGATTAAAGAATACACCATTATTGTAGACGAAAAGAAAACGGGAAATGAGATGACCGCGCTGATGGAAGTCAGCCTGGAGCATCCGAAGTTCTTTGACAGTTTTGCAGATGCGATCCAGAAACTGGAGTACATCGTATCCTGCTATTATCAGACCGGAGATTTTGATTTGATTATCCGCATTTCCTGTCACTCATCCGACGAACTCGAAGAAATCCACCGCCAGGTGATGAGCCTTCCGGGCGTCGATGCGACAAGAACGCATGTAGTGCTGAAAAATGTAAAAAAATATCTATTCCGCCATCCGCAGACCGGACAAATAAAAACCGGCACAGCCGGAATCTGATACGAGAGCGTGTCTGAAAATAATCCGAAAGAGTTTTCAGGCACGTTTTGGCGTCTCAGAAAAAAGTACGGAAAGAAAGAAGGAAAAAAAGTGAACAGATACTTACGCTGTTATGCAGAGATTTCACTCGAAGCGATCGGGCATAACATCAGAGAAGTGAAAAAAAGACTACCGGAGGGCGTGAAACTCCTTGGCGTTGTAAAAGCGAACGCCTACGGCCACGGTGCCGTTCCGGTAGCATCCTATCTGGAAAACCAGGTTGATTATTTTGCAACCGCAACCATCGAGGAGGCTGTCGAGCTCAGAGAAAACGGCATTTCCGCGCCGATCCTGATTCTCGGCTACGTGTCCCCGTCCCAGTACGCGACCTTGTGGAATACGACATCACTCAGACGATCGACAGCTACGCACAGGCACTTGCCCTCGAAAAAGAGGCAGCACGCCAGAACCGGAAAGCAAAAGCACACCTTGCGGTCGATACCGGCATGACGCGGATCGGCTTCCAGGTGACGGAGCACGATGCGGATGAGGCGGCAAAAATCGCGGATCTTCCGCACATCGAGCTGGAAGGTATGTTTACGCATTTCTCCTGCGCCGATCAGGAAGACAAGACGTACTGTTCGATGCAGATGGAAAAATATGATAAGATGACGGCACTTTTAGCAGAGCGCGGCGTGACGATTCCGCTTCGCCATATCTGCAACTCCGCCGGAATCATGGAATTTGACGATCACCGCTTTGAGATGGTGCGTTCCGGTATCATCACCTACGGCATTTACCCATCCGAGGAGGTAAAAAAAGAGCGCCTCGATCTGATCCCGGCGCTTTCATGGAAGAGCCATGTCATCCATGTGAAGGAAGTCGGCCCGGGCATCGGCGTCAGCTACGGTGCCACGTATGTGACCGAGAAACCGATGACACGGATCGCAACTGTTTCAGCCGGCTATGCAGACGGCTATCCGAGAGCTCTCTCGAACCAGGGCTGTGTGCTGATCCACGGGAAAAAAGCACCGATCATCGGAAGAATCTGTATGGATCAGATGATGGTGGACGTGACCGACATCCCGGATGTGCAGGTGGAGGACGTTGTAACGCTTGTCGGAACCGACGGGGATGAGACCATCACGATCGAAGAGATCGCCAACCCGGCGGCACGTTTCGATTACGAGATGCTCTGCGATATCAGCAGCCGTGTAACAAGGGTTTATAAATAGTTATCCAAAATAGAAAAATCAAAGTCTCCGAAGACGGAAAAAAGCAGAATCTGCTGACCGTTTCGGAGACTTTTTTGTGTTGGAACAGGTTTTCTGGATTATTTAACCGGTGCGGGTTGACAGGCGGTGCCGGAGTATGGTAGGATACCAATTAGTTTAGCGTAGTACAGTGATAACATGATCACGTAGAAAAGGAGAAGATTATTATGAAAAAGAAAATGGTTAGCATTTTGACAGCAGCCTTTTGTGTATCTGCCCTGCTGGCTGGCTGCGGCTTTGCAGACACAGCAAAAACATCCGCCTCATCAGCAGGAGCAGCATCCTCTTCCACAGACGGAACGACAACCTTTACCGTAGGCTTCGATGCAGAATACCCGCCGTACGGCTACATGGACGATGAGACCGGCGATTACACCGGATTTGACCTGGAGCTCGCCGAGGCAGTCTGCGAGATTTACGGCTGGAAGCTGGTAAAAACCCCGATCAACTGGGATGCGAAAGATACCGAGCTGAATTCTGGTGCGATTGACTGCATCTGGAACGGCTTTACCATGAACGGCAGAGAGGACGATTACACCTGGTCCGATCCGTACGTGGACAACAGCCAGGTGATGGTCGTATCTGAGAATTCCGGCATCAACAGCCTGTCCGATCTGGCAGGAAAGACGGTTGGTGTGCAGGCAGCATCCGCAGCACTCGATCTTTTACAGAGTGAGGAAGAAGGCGGTCAGAAAGAACTCGCCGATACTTTCGCCGCTCTGCAGCAGTTCCCGGATTACAACAATGCGTTTGTAGAGCTTCAGGCAGGTTCCATCGATGCGGTTGCCATGGATATCGGCGTTGCCAAATATCAGCTGGAAAGCCGCGGAGAAGGATACAAAATCCTCGACGAGTACCTGAACTCTGAGAAATATGCGATCGGATTCAAAAAAGGAAATACCGAGCTCTGCGATAAAGTAAACGAAGGCCTGCAGCAGGTTCTGGCCGACGGAACATTCGACAAGCTCGCAGAAAAATACGGAATCGCAGACATGGTGTGTCTGGAGAAAAAAGGAGAGTAAAGCAGCATGAAGTTGTCCATAATTCTATCACAGCTTAGTACCGGAATGGCGGGAACGATCTCGATATTTGTCCTGACGCTCGTATTTTCCCTGCCGCTCGGTCTGCTGATCGCCTTCGGGCGTATGTCGAAAAACCGGATTGTGAGCGGAATTTTCCGGCTCTATATCTCCCTGATGCGCGGCACGCCTCTGATGCTGCAGCTCATGGTGGTTTACTTCGGACCGTTCTATCTGTTCGGTATGAACATCGGAAAATGGCGCTTTCCGGCGATTATCACCGGATTTGCCTTAAACTACGGCGCCTATTTTGCAGAAATCTACCGCTCTGGCATCGTTTCGATGGATCGTGGACAGTACGAGGCAGCAAAGCTTCTTGGTTATTCGAAGGGACAGACGTTTGTCCGCATTATTCTGCCGCAGGTTGTGAAACGGATTCTGCCGGCGATCACCAATGAGGTGATTACGCTGGTCAAGGATACGTCGCTGGCCTTTTCCATTTCCTATGTGGAAATGTTCACGATCGCAAAACAGATCGCGGCGGCCAAGACCACGATGGTTCCGTTCGTCGCCGCCGGTATTTTCTACTACATCTTCAATTTTGTCGTGGCGTGGGTGATGGAACTTTTGGAAAAGAAATTTTCTTATTATCATTAACTATAGAAGAGAGCGGAAAACGATATGATTTATCTGGAAATGAACCATGTAAGAAAGAGCTTTGGGGATCTCGAAGTGTTAAAAGATATTTCCCTCAAAGTAGAAGAGGGCGAGGTGCTCTCGATCATCGGCCCGTCGGGATCGGGAAAATCGACGTTGCTGCGGTGTGCGGCGATGCTGGAGATGATGGATGGCGGTGACCTGACGTATCTTGGCGAGCAGGCAGTCACCATGCAAAATGGAAAATCCGTTTATGCAAAGCCGGCCGTGCTGCGGAAAATTCAGGAAAACTTTGGAATGGTATTCCAGAGCTTCCACCTGTTTCCACATTATGATGTGATGAAAAACCTCTGCGATGCGCCGATTCATGTGCAGAAACGCAACCGTGCGGAGGTGGAAGCACAGGCAGAAGAGCTGCTGCAGAAAATGGGACTCACAGGAAAAGAAAAGGCGTATCCGTGTCAGCTTTCCGGCGGTCAGTGTCAGAGGGTTGCGATTGCGCGTGCGCTGATGCTGAACCCGAAGGTGCTCTTTTTTGATGAGCCGACTTCGGCGCTCGACCCGGAGCTGACAGGCGAGGTGCTGAAGGTCATCAAATCCCTTGCGGAGATGAATATGACCATGGTGATCGTTACCCACGAGATGAATTTTGCCCGGGAGATTTCCAACCGCGTCATCTTTATGGACCAGGCGTGATCGCCGTGGAAGGAACACCGGACGAAGTCTTCGATTCCGAAAATGCCAGAATGCAGGGCTTTTTGGGAAAATTTCGTGAGAAGTAACGACGTTGCACTTGCCTAAAAAAACAACATGCGTTATACTAGAGCGTGGTTGAAACGTATTTCAAACACGCTCTTTATACGTCCCATTCTGTTTTTGGGGATGAAAAAGAGCGGGGATAAAAGAGAAACCGAATACACATTTTGACAAGAAAAGGAGAATCGTGTCTATGAGCGGAACTGACAGATATGTAAGCCCTCTTTCCGAACGTTATGCAAGCAAGGAGATGCAGTACATCTTCTCCCCGGATATGAAATTCCGTACCTGGAGAAAGTTATGGATTGCGCTGGCTGAGACAGAAAAAGAACTGGGACTTTCTATTACAGATGAGCAGATCGAAGAACTGAAAGCAAATGCCGAGAACATCAACTACGATGTGGCAAAAGAAAGAGAGAAAGTCTGCCGTCATGACGTAATGTCCCATGTGTATGCCTACGGCGTACAGTGTCCGAAAGCAAAAGGAATTATCCATCTGGGAGCAACCAGCTGCTACGTAGGCGACAATACCGATATCATTGTCATGAACGAAGCCTTAAAGCTGGTGAAGAAAAAACTGGTGAACGTTATCGCTGAGCTGGCAAAATTTGCGGATACCTACAAAGACCAGCCGACCCTTGCCTTCACCCACTTCCAGCCGGCACAGCCGACCACCGTCGGAAAACGTGCAACCCTGTGGATGCAGGAGTTCTTAATGGACCTTGAAGATCTCGAGTACGTACAGAGCACCTTAAAGCTGCTCGGCTCCAAAGGAACAACAGGCACACAGGCAAGCTTTTTAGAGCTGTTCGACGGAGATCAGGAGACCATCGACAAGATCGATCCGATGATCGCTGAGAAAATGGGCTTCAAGAACTGCTATCCTGTTTCCGGACAGACGTATTCCAGAAAAGTCGATACGAGAGTATTAAACGTTCTGGCAGGCATTGCGGCAAGCGCAACAAAATTCTCCAACGACATCCGTCTTCTGCAGCACTTAAAAGAAGTTGAGGAGCCGTTCGAGAAAGGACAGATCGGATCTTCCGCCATGGCATACAAGAGAAATCCGATGAGAAGCGAGCGTATCGCATCCCTGTCCCGTTATGTGATCACCGATGCATTAAATCCGGCCATCACCTCTTCTGTACAGTGGTTTGAGAGAACCCTCGATGACTCTGCAAACAAGAGACTTTCCATTCCGGAAGGCTTCCTTGCCATCGACGGTATCCTGGATCTGTGCATGAACGTCGTAGACGGACTTGTGGTTTATCCAAAGGTTATCTTAAAACACATGATGGCAGAGCTTCCGTTTATGGCAACTGAGAATATCATGATGGATGCGGTAAAAGCAGGCGGCGACCGTCAGGAGCTGCATGAGAGAATCCGCGAGCTGTCCATGATCGCCGGAAAACATGTCAAAGAGGAAGGCCGCGACAATGATCTTCTGGATCTGATCGCAGCGGATGAGATGTTCCATCTGACCAAAGAAGAGCTGGAAAAGACGATGGATCCGTCCAAATACACAGGCCGCGCATCCGTACAGGTTGACGCATTCCTGAAGAACGTAGTCAATCCGGTGCTTGAGGCAAACAAAGAGGCACTTGGCATGACTGCGGAAATCAACGTCTGATGCGTTTGATAAACAGAAATAATAAAAAAACAAATTTTATAAGTAATAATAAGTTTTACTTATGAAGAAAACATGGTATACTATGCATAAACGGCCGAAAAAAAGAGGCCGCAAGTATACGTTGAATTAGGAGGATGTCACATGATTAAGGCAGTAGTAGGAGCAAACTGGGGAGACGAGGGAAAAGGTAAGATTACCGATATGCTCGCAAAAGAGGCAGACATTATTGTCCGTTTCCAGGGTGGTGCGAATGCAGGCCATACCATTGTAAACAACTATGGAAAGTTTGCACTTCATACCCTTCCATCCGGCGTATTTTACAGCCACACAACAAGCGTAATCGGAAACGGTGTTGCACTCAACATTCCGGTTCTGATCAAAGAGTTAAATGAGATCGTTTCGAAGGGAGTGCCGGCACCGAAAATCAAAATTTCCGACCGTGCACAGATGGTAATGCCGTACCACATCTTGTTCGATCAGTATGAGGAAGAGCGTCTGGGCGGAAAATCCTTTGGTTCCACCAAATCCGGTATCGCTCCGTTCTACTCAGATAAATATGCAAAAATCGGTTTCCAGGTAAACGAGCTGTTCGACGATGAGCACCTGAAAGAGAAACTGAAATCCGTATGCGAAACCAAGAACATTCTGCTCGAGCATCTGTATCACAAACCGCAGTTAAATCCGGATGAGATCTATGCAGAGCTGATGGAATACAAAAAAATGGTTGAGCCATACGTATGCGATACTTCCGCATTCCTGTGGAACGCGATTCAGGAAGGCAAGGAGATCCTGCTTGAGGGTCAGCTTGGTTCCTTAAAAGACCCGGATCACGGAATTTACCCGATGGTAACTTCTTCTTCCACACTGGCCGGCTACGGCGCAGTAGGAGCAGGTGTTCCGCCATATGGAATCAAGAAAATCGTAACCGTATGCAAAGCTTACTCCAGCGCAGTAGGAGCAGGTGCTTTCGTTTCCGAGATCTTCGGCGATGAGGCAGATGAGCTCAGAAGACGCGGCGGAGACGGCGGAGAGTTCGGTGCAACCACAGCCGCCCGAGACGTATGGATGGTTCGACTGTGTTGCTTCCCGTTACGGCTGCAGAATGCAGGGTACCACCGATGTAGCGTTCACCGTACTTGACGTACTTGGCTATCTGGATGAGATTCCGGTCTGCACAGCATACGAAGTAGACGGAAAAGAAATCCACGATTTCCCGAACACCAGCATTCTTGAGAAAGCAAAACCGGTTCTGAAAACCCTTCCGGGATGGAAATGCGATATCCGCGGCATCAAGAAATACGAGGATCTGCCGGAGAACTGCAGAAACTACATCGAGTTTGTAGAGAAAGAAATCGGATTCCCGATCACCATGATCTCCAACGGACCGGGAAGAGACGATATCATTTACCGCAATAAATAATTCAGGCGGTTTTTAGAGGATTTTTATGAAAAAAGCAGGACAGCTTCTCGCAGTTCTGACAGCGGCTTCCGTGCTGCTGTCGGGCTGTGAGAAGTTAAAAGATGTGACAACGACATCTGTCTATGTGAGCAAAAATGGTGTTGTGACAGAAGCCATTGTGGAAGATTACAGCAAAGACGATGATTACACGGAAGACGAACTGAAGGTCTTTGTGGAGGATGACATCAAAAAATTCACAGAGGAGCGCGGCGATGCGGATTCCGTGAAGCTGGAAAAATGCCAGATCAAAGAGGACAAGGTGGAGATCCGGATGGAATACGGAGATTACCAGTCCTACGCGGATTATCACGGAGCAGAATTTTCGCAGGCACGCTGGATGAGGCAGAAGAAGCGGGATATGATTTTTCCGCTTCCTTTGTCGATTCTAAAGGCAATGAGGTTTCAGTCGAAGATGCGGTCAAAGGCGTTAAGCATGTACGCGTGATTGTCTGCGAGGAGCCGCTGGAAATCGTAACGGAAGATCCGGTGCTCTGCGTTTCCGGTACAGCCGTGATCAAAGGAAAAAACACGGTGGATACGGCCGGCGAGTGGACCACAAAGTCCACAGAGAGTGCTTCTGCGTCATCATCAGAGCAGACTAAGACAGAAGAAACAGAGCAGGAATATGAGCAGGACGTTCTTCTTGCCAGTCCTGTTATTGTTGTTTATGGTAAGTAAACAAATAAAATAGAGGAGTAACTAACTATGGAAAAGACAATGGACAAAATTGTGGCAGTAGCAAAATCCAGAGGTTTTGTATATCCGGGTTCCGAAATTTACGGCGGCCTGGCAAATACCTGGGATTACGGCCCGCTCGGTGTTGAACTGAAAAACAACGTGAAAAAAGCATGGTGGCAGAAATTCGTCATGGAGAGCCCGCACAACGTAGGCGTTGACTGTGCGATCCTGATGAACCCGCAGACATGGGTAGCTTCCGGTCATCTCGGCGGATTTTCCGATCCTCTGATGGACTGTAAGGAATGCCATGAGCGTTTCCGTGCAGATAAACTGATCGAGGATTTCTGTGAGGAAAAAGGCATCGAAATCGAAGGCGGCAGCGTAGATGCATGGTCTCAGGAAGAGATGAAAAACTTTATTGAAGAGCATCAGATTCCGTGTCCGTCCTGCGGAAAACACAACTTTACCGATATCCGTCAGTTCAACCTGATGTTCAAAACCTTCCAGGGTGTTACAGAGGATGCGAAGAACACCGTATATCTTCGTCCGGAGACTGCACAGGGTATCTTCGTAAACTTCAAAAACGTACAGCGTACTTCCAGAAAGAAAATTCCGTTCGGAATCGGTCAGATCGGTAAATCTTTCCGTAACGAGATTACACCGGGTAACTTCACCTTCCGTACCCGTGAGTTCGAGCAGATGGAGCTGGAGTTCTTCTGCGAGCCTGGCACCGATCTTGACTGGTTCCAGTACTGGAGAGGCTTCTGCATCAACTGGCTGAAGAGCCTCGGCATGAAAGACGAAGAGATGCGTGCAAGAGACCATTCTCCGGAAGAGCTGTGCTTCTACAGCAAGGGAACAACCGATATCGAGTTCCTGTTCCCGTTCGGATGGGGCGAGCTGTGGGGAATCGCAGACCGTACCGATTACGACCTGACTCAGCATCAGAATGTATCCGGACAGGATATGACCTATTTCGATCCAGAGAAGAACGAGAAATACATCCCGTATGTTATCGAGCCGTCTCTTGGTGCTGACCGTGTCGTTCTGGCATTCCTGTGCAGCGCTTATGACGAGGAAGTTCTCGACGCAGAGAAGAATGATGTTCGTACCGTGATGCATTTCCATCCGGCACTGGCACCGGTAAAAATCGGTGTGCTTCCGCTTTCCAAGAGCTGAACGAGGGCGCTGAGAAAGTCTTTGCAGAGCTGTCCAAGAAATACAACTGCGAGTTTGATGACCGTGGAAATATCGGAAAACGGTATCGCCGTCAGGATGAGATCGGTACTCCGTACTGCATCACCTACGACTTCGATTCCGAGACCGATGGTGCTGTTACCGTCCGTGACCGTGACACCATGGAGCAGGAGAGAATTAAAATTGAGGATCTCGATGCTTACTTTGCAGATAAATTTACTTTCTAATCTGGCTTTTTAGTCCGGAAAAAGAGTAGAAAAAAAGGATTCCCACTCGAGGGAATCCTTTTTTGTATACTTTGTATTACTCAATAATCGTACCTGTTTTTCCCTGGAATCCGGCGAGTGCGGAATCAATGGAAGTGATGACTGCGGTACGGCCGATGCCTTTCTCGAGGAAAGAAACAGCTGCTTCCATCTTCGGCAGCATGGAGTTTTCTCCGAACTGGCCTTCTGCGATGTATTTCTTCGCGTCAGCAACGGTGATGTGCTCCAGCGGTTTTTCGTCCGGGGTACCGTAGTTGATGGAAACGTTTTCCACGCTGGTCAGGATCATCAGCATGTCTGCGTTCAGCATTTCTGCCATCAGGCCGCTGGTGAGGTCTTTTTCGATGACTGCGGATGCACCTTTAACTCTTCATTCTGCGGGAGAACCGGGATTCCGCCGCCGCCTGCTGCGATGACAACCTGTCCGGCATCGAGAAGAAGACGGATGGAGTCGATCTCTACGATATCCTGCGGCTTCGGAGCAGCAACGATTCGGCGGTAGCCGTCCTCGGTTTTCGTTACGTAGTTTCCTTTTTCTTCCTCTGAGTCAGCCTCCTCTTTGGTAAGCGTACGGCCGATCAGTTTGACCGGATTGTTGAAGGCATCGTCGTACGGATCTACTTCAACCTGTGTAAGAATCGTGGATGTGGTTTTGAAGATTCCCCTGCGGAGAAGCTCAGCACGGATGGCGTTCTGCAGGTCGTAGCCGATGTAGCCTTCGCTCATAGCGGAGCAGACAGACATCGGGGCTGCGCTGTAGTCGGTGTGCATTTTGCCGAATTCATTCATCGCCATGTGGATCATGCCGACCTGCGGCGCATTGCTGTGGGTGATGACAACATCAGCGCCGGCAGCAACGAGATCTGCGATTACTTTTGCGGAACGTTTTACGGCTGCTTTCTGTTCCGGCAGCGTCGTTCCAAGAGCTTTGTGTCCCAGTGCAACAACTATTTTTTTTCTTTTCATTGGAAGATACCTCTCTTTGCAGTTCATAGATTTTGATACGAAAAAACCAGGCATCAATATAAAACTATTATAAAGTTTATGGGGGCAAAAATCAAGAAGAAACCGACATTGCGCACATTGAAATGTTTTTCGGACTATGGTATTCTATAAAAGTATCTGAGTCGTAGGGATTTGAAACGTGAAAGGGAGGTCCCGGCATGAAAAACATGCGCACGTTACAAAAACGGATCGCATATCAGCTCCAGCAGGGCAGTCTGGATGCGGAAGTTACAGGAATCACATGCGACAGCAGAAAAGTACAGCCGCAGAACGTGTTTGTCTGCATCCGCGGAAACAGGATGGACGGGCACGTATATGCAGAAGAAGCAGTCGAGAGGGGCGCTGCTGTCCTGGTTGCGGAGCGGGAACTGGAAGGGATTCCGGAAAAGGTAACCGTACTCGTAGTAAAGGACAGCAGAGAAGCACTCGCACAGCTTTCCTGTGCCTGGGAGGACGATCCGGCGCAGCACCTTGTGACAATCGGAGTGACCGGCACGAAGGGAAAGACGACGACGGCATATATGATTTACGAAATCCTGCGAAAAGCAGGGATCCGCGCAGGACTCATCGGAACGATCGAGACGAGGATCGGGGAAAAAAGCATTCCGTCAGAAAATACAACGCCGGAGCCTGTTGTGCTGCAGAAGCTGTTTTCTGAAATGATGCGGGAGGGCTGCACCCATGTTGTGATGGAGGTTTCCTCGCAGGCGGAAAAACAGCACCGGTGTGATGGATTTACGTTTGATTACGGTGTGTTCACCAACATTGGAAACGACCACATTGGCGCCGGGGAGCATGCATCGTTTGCAGAATATCTGTCCTGCAAAAAGAAGCTGCTTCGCACCTGCAGAACCGGAATTGTAAACCGGGATGACAAAAGGTTTCCGGAGATCATAAGGCAGAGCACCTGCCGTCTGGTGACATTCGGATGCAGGGAAAAAGCTGATTTTATGGCAGCAGATGCAGCACTCGATCAGGCGCCCGGCGTGCTCGGTGTCTCATACCGGGTGCAGGGCGCAGCGGATTTTCCGGTACGGGTAGATCTGCCGGGTCTGTTTTCCGTTTCCAACTCGCTTGCCGCCATTGCGGTCTGCGCGCAGATGGGAATCCCGGAAAAGGCGATGCAGGAGGCACTTTCCGCAGTCCGCGTCCGTGGGCGGTGTGAGGCAGTTCCGGTGTATCCGGAAATGACGCTTCTCATTGACTACGCACACAATGCGATGAGCCTCGAAAGCCTGTTAAAGACACTGCGGAAATACCATCCGAAGCGCCTGATCTGTCTCTTCGGCTGCGGCGGAAACCGCGCGCGGAACCGGAGATTCCAGATGGGAGAGGTGTCGGGGCGTCTGGCGGATCTGACCGTCATCACCTCGGACAATCCGCGGGATGAGGAACCACAGGCGATTCTGGACGATATCCGGACGGGAATCGGGAAAACAGAAGGCGCTTTCGTTGAGATTGCAGACCGTAAGGAGGCGATCCGGTATGTGATCGAAAACCGGCAGCCGGGCGATCTCGTGGTGCTCGCGGGAAAAGGCCACGAAACGTATCAGATCCGGAAGGGGAAACGGTACGAGATGGATGAGCGCGTGCTGATCCGGGAAATACTGGAAGAAAGTAAGGGGAATGTATGAGCAGCGTTTACGCTGATGTAATCGTAGATATCACAAATGAAAAACTGGACCGGACCTTTCAGTACAAGGTTCCGCCGGAACTGACAGGGGAGATCGGTCCGGGAACGGCGGTACAGATTCCGTTTGGAAACGGAAACCGTACGATCACCGGCTATGTGCTTTCCGTCGGAAACGAGCCGAAATATCCGCAGGACCGGATGAAGGCCATCCTTGCGGTACAAAAGGATGCGGCGACTGTAGAGACGAAGCTCATCGCGCTCGCCGCGTGGATGCGTCATACGTACGGATCGACGATGATCCAGGCGTTAAAGACGGTGCTTCCGGTCAAAGTAAAGGCGCGCGGGAAAGAAACCCGCGAAATTGCGCTTCTTGCAGATCCCGCAGAGTGTGAGGAGCTGCTGGAAAACTACAGAAAGAAAAATTATAAAGCGAGAATCCGTCTCTTAAACGCGCTGCTGGCCCAGCCGGTTCTTCCAGGGCCGGTTGTGAGCAAGGAACTGAAAATCACGGCAGATACGCTGCACGTGATGGAAGAGCAGGGCGTGTTGGAAATCCGCCGTACGAGCACCTGGAGAAATCCGGTATCCGATGCGGCAGGAAGAACAACTGCGGGAAAACCAAACGAACAGCAGCAGGCCGTGGTGGACGGCATTCGAAAGGAATGGGAAGGGCAGAACCGCCCCTGCCTGATCCGCGGTGTGACGGGAAGCGGCAAAACGCTCGTCTATATGGAGCTGATGGAGCGAGTGCTGAAGGAAGGAAAACAGGTGATCGTGCTGATCCCGGAGATTGCGCTGACGTATCAGAACGTGGAGCGGTTCTGCGCACGGTTTGGAACAAGGGTCACGGTGGTCAATTCGCGGATGACACCGTCCGAGCGCGCCGACAGATGGAGCGCGCGCGGCGCGGGAGGTGCAGTATTATGATCGGTCCGCGTTCCGCACTCTTTGCACCGTTTCCGGATCTGGGGCTGATCGTAATCGATGAGGAGCATGAAACCTCCTATAAAAGTGAAGTGACGCCGCGCTACCATGCAAGGGAGACCGCCGTGCGCCGTGCCGGGCTGGAGCATGCCCATGTGGTGATGGGTTCGGCAACGCCGTCGGTGGATGCTTCTTACGCCTGCGAGACGGGAGCGTACGCGCTGTTCCGGATGGATGCGCGGTACGGAAATGCAGCACTTCCGTCCGTATGGATCGCGGATATGCGGGAAGAATTACAGATGGGAAACCGTTCGATTCTGTCCGGAAAACTGCGGGAAGAGATCGAAAAACGGCTTGAAAAAAAGGAACAGGTTGTACTGTTTCTGAACCGCAGAGGCTATGCGGCTTCGTCTCATGCCGTGCATGCGGCTATGTGATGAAATGCCCGCACTGCGATGTATCACTGACAGCACACAATAACGGAAAGCTCGTCTGCCATTACTGCGGTTATGAAACACCGCAGGTACATGCGTGCCCGTCGTGCGGTTCCCCGTACATCGGCGGCTTCCGTGCCGGCACACAGCAGATCGAGCAGAACGTGAAAAAGCTGTTTCCAAAGGCACGCGTTCTTAGGATGGACGGCGACACGACAAAAACGAAAAACAGTTATGAAGAAATCCTGTCCTCATTTGCGGCGGGGGAGGCCGATATCCTGATTGGAACCCAGATGATCGTAAAAGGCCACGATTTCCCGAATGTCACGCTGGTGGGAGCGCTGGCGGCGGATCTCTCCCTGAATGCAGTCGATTACCGTGCCGGGGAGCGTACGTTCCAGCTGCTGACGCAGGCAGTCGGCCGCGCCGGAAGAGGCGAAAAGCCGGGAATGGCAGTCATTCAGACGTACCATCCGAACATTACAGCATTCAGACGGCGGCAGAGCAGGATTACAGGACATTTTACGAGAAAGAAATGGACTACCGCCGTCTGATGGGATATCCCCCGGCGGCGGAGCTTCTGGCGATCCACGGAGCCGGGGAGGATGAAGCGCATCTGACGCAGGCGATGGAATACATTCGCAGATATCTCATCCGCATCCGGGGAAACCGCGAAGTCCAGATCATCGGCCCGGCAAGTGAGGCAGTGTCGAAAATCAATGACCTGTACCGCATGGCCGTGTATGTACGCGCGCCGCAGGAAGAGGTGCTGGCAGAGCTGCGGGAAAAACTGGAGCGGTATATCGAGATTAACAAAGGCTTCCGTACCGTTTATTTACAGTTTGACTTCAGCAGAAAGTATTAGTTTTTTCATACTATTTACACATAGATTATTTATAATAGAAGAGCAAAAGAAAGGAAAAAGAATTATGGCAATCAGAGAAATCAGAGTCGTAGGCGACCGCGTATTAACGAAAAAATGCAGACCGGTGGAGAAGATGACACCAAGAATCAGCGAGCTGATCGACGACATGTTTGACACCATGTATGAGGCAAACGGTGTCGGCCTTGCCGCACCGCAGGTCGGCATCTTAAAGAGAATCGTAGTCATGGATGTGGATGGAACCCCACATCTTCTGATCAATCCGGAAATCCTGGAGACTTCCGGAAGCCAGACAGGAGCAGAAGGCTGCTTAAGCCTTCCGGGAAAATCCGGTACAGTAACCCGTCCGAATTACGTAAAGGTAAGAGCGCTGGACCGCGACATGCAGCCGTTTGAACTGGAGGGAACCGAACTTCTTGCCCGCTGCATCTGCCACGAGTGTGATCACCTCGACGGACATATGTATACAGAAAAAGTAGAAGGCGAGCTTTGGGACAACACGTACGATGAGTATGAGGAGTACGAGGACGAAGAGTAAGTCTTAAAATAAAGGAGATGACTTCAGATGAAAGTGGTATTTATGGGAACCCCGGATTTCTCCGTGGGAACACTTGAGGCACTCGTGGAGGCCGGTTATGAGATCACAGGCGTTGTGACCCAGCCGGACAAACCGAAGGGCCGCGGAAAACAGATGATGCCGACACCGGTGAAAGAGGCAGCCGAAAAACACGGCCTTCCGGTCTATCAGCCGCGCCGCGTGCGGGATGCAGAGGCGATCGAGGAGATCCGGAAAATGGAGCCGGATGTGATCGTTGTCGTTGCATTCGGCCAGATTATTCCAAAAGAGATTTTGGATATGCCGAAATACGGATGCATCAACGTTCATGCATCCCTGCTTCCGGCTTACCGCGGAGCAGCGCCGATCCAGTGGGCTGTCATGAACGGCGATGAAGTGAGCGGCGTAACCATTATGAAGATGGATGAAGGCCTCGACACAGGCGATATGCTGACGAAAGTGGAAGTTCCGCTTGCAGCAGATGAGACCGGCGGCAGTCTCTTTGACAAGCTCGCCGCAGCCGGAGCAAAACTTCTGGTGGAGACACTTCCAAAACTTGAAAAAGGCGAAGTGACACCGGAAAAACAGCCGGAGATAAGCACCACAGAGTATGCGCGGATGATCAAAAAAGAAGACGGAAAGATCGACTGGACGAAGAGTGCCGTTGAGATCGAACGTCAGATCCGTGCGATGAGCCGTGGCCGAGTGCTTTTACAAAAGTAAACGGAAAGAACCTGAAAATCTGGGATGCCAAAGTCATTGCCATGTTCGGCGGCGATCTGTTCTCGAAAATTCCGGGACAGAATCCGACGAAGAGTGCCGGAAAAGTCTGGGTGGCAGATGAGACAGGTCTCCATGTAAAGACGGGAGACGCATTCTGGTGATCGAGGAGCTGCAGCTCGAAGGAAAGAAACGGATGAAAACCGCCGATTTCCTGCGCGGCTATGCGATCGAGCCGGGTACCAGACTTGGCGAATAAAAGAGAAAAAGCAACCTGAAGTTAAGGCGGGGAACTGCACAGCGGTGTGATGGCTGCTGTGCCTGAGAAAAAAGGAGAAAAACGATATGGGACTTTTTTATGACAGTACGTATCTGCTGGTGATTCTTGCCGCACTGATTTCCATGGCGGTATCCGCCCGCATGAACACGATTTTCAGCAAATATCAGACCGTCCGCTCGTACAGCGGCATGACGGGACGCGAGGCGGCGATGCGCATTCTGCATCAGGCCGGCATCTACGATGTGACCGTCCGCCACGTATCCGGTAAACTGACCGACCACTATGATCCGCGGACAAAAACCGTGAATTTATCGGATGCGGTTTACGATTCAACCTCGGTCGCAGCGATCGGCGTCGCAGCGCATGAGTGCGGCCATGCCGTACAGCACAATACGGATTACGTGCCGCTGAAAGTAAGAAGCGCCATTGTTCCGGCAGCGAACCTTGGATCCCAGCTTTTCTGGCCGCTGTTCCTGATCGGACTGATTTTCAGCCTTCCGATGCTGGTGAAAGCCGGTATCTGGCTGTTTGTGCTGGCACTGGCATTCCAGGTGGTAACACTTCCGGTCGAGTTCGATGCGTCGAGAAGAGCATTAAAAATGCTCAGTGAGGGCGGTATGGTGACAGAGACGGAACACGACGGGGTCAAGAAAGTACTCTGGGCTGCAGCCATGACATACGTGGCAGCCGTAATCGGTTCCTTGCTGCAGCTGCTCCGGCTGCTGGTTTTATCCGGAGCATTTAGGAGAAACGATGACTGATACAATCAATACAAGAGAGCTGATTATGAACATTCTGCTTGAGATGGACAGGGAGAAAACGCCCTGCCATCTTGCTGTAAGGGACGCCCTCGATAAATACCAGTTCCTGCCGCGGCAGACCGTGCGTTTATCAAGCGGGTCTGCGAGGGAACCGTGGAATACGGTATCCAGAATGACTACATCATCAATCAGTATTCCAAAATCAAGATCAACAAATGCAAGCCGGTGATTCGTGCGATCTTACGGATGTCGGTGTACCAGATCCGTTTTCTTGACGCAGTACCGGATTCGGCAGTCGTCAATGAGGCGGTGAAACTGGCGGAAAAGAAGCATTTTTACAACTTAAAGGGCTTTGTCAACGGTGTTCTGCGCACGATTGTGCGGGAGAAGGATCATCTGCCGATACCGAAGGAGAACAATACTACGCAGTATCTTTCCGTGAAATACTCCATGCCGGAATTTCTGGTTGAGGAGTTCGTATCCCAGTACGGAAAAGAAACGGCAGAAACGATGATGGCGGATTTCCTGAAAGAAAAACAGGTGACGATCCGTATCAACCGCTGGAACAATACGATCGAGGAGACGAAGAAAAGCCTGGAAAGCCAGGGGGGCAGAGCTGGAAAAAGCGCCGTATCTTGGCGAGGCGTTCTATTTGAAAAACTTTGAGACGATCGCATCACTGAATGCTTCCAGGAAGGCCGGTTCCAGATTCAGGATGTGAGCTCCATGATGGCGGCGCATCTGGCGG
>ENA-OQAN01000019-OQAN01000019.1-human-gut-metagenome-genome-assembly--contig:-NODE-19-length-86480-cov-4.898359_pt1 | contig 86480 bp, 105 predicted proteins | sample MGYA00242735_ERZ504527 | MGnify/ENA primary metagenome ERZ504527 (study PRJEB26092, sample SAMD00036230) | human gut metagenome | host: Homo sapiens | study: EMG produced TPA metagenomics assembly of... | reverse complement strand
CATTGTTTTTATTGGTTAAAGGCAGGGTGAGTTTAAGTTAATAATAGAATAATTTTACTAACTTGTTGTTAGATTACTTGCTCTTGCTGTCTGAACTGTTCTGTTAAGTAATATAGAATAAATTTCTACTGTTGTAGATGATGATGGTCAATCCGCTAACCATGAGGTTAAGTAATATAGAATAATTTCTACTGTTGTAGATTTCATCAGCCGAACTGAACGAACTACCTTGTTAAGTAAATATAGAATAATTTCTACTGTTGTGAGATAGCGTGCTAACATGGATTTATTGAGGTTAAGTAATATAGAATAATTTCTACTGTTGTAGATCGAAACAGAGGACGGAGAGAAGATATGTTAAGTAATATAGAATAATTTCTACTGTTGTAGATTCAATCCACTTTCATGTGTGCCAGCGTTAAGTAATATAGAATAATTTCTACTGTTGTAGATAACCTCACTATTATCAATTAATTCTGTGTTAAGTAATATAGAATAATTTCTACTGTTGTAGATATTTTGATTATACTGATTCTAATGGGGTTAAGTAATATATAAGAATACGAAGTCAAGTTTTCACACTTTTTAGATTATCGACACACTGCGTCGACAATCTGGGAGCAGTATATTTTTATTATTATATGAGATTGCAAAATAAAAGATTTTCCACTCGCTGAGTGGAAAAATCATCTAACATCTAATGAATAACAAATATAATATTATCAATTCTAACAGAAGGATTTATAGAAATGGCAGATTTTAAATATGAAATAGTAGAACATATTGGCACACTCTCAGAAAGTGCCAAAGGATGGACAAAGGAACTCAACAGAATTTCATGGAATGGTGGAGAACCAAAGTATGATATCAGAGACTGGGCACCGGAACACGAGAAAATGGGAAAGGGTGTTACATTGTCTGAGGATGAGATGTTGAAGTTAAAGGAATTGTTGTAAATACTATTTCAAACGGATACTTAAAAGTGTTTAATGAGATAAAAAATCTGATTTGACAATTATACAATATAGATACTTAATAATAACATATGCAGTATTTATGCATACTTGCAAATTATGCTTAATTACTGCATAATACTTAAAATGAGTGAACATATCTACTGAAATTAATCAAAAGGCTGCAATAGGCGCTGACGGTTCGGCTTTTTATGATGCCAGAGAGATTATAAATTTTTGAATTAATGGGAGGATCAAAATTATGAGCAAAGTATTAGAAGAAATGAAAACCAGAAGAAGTATTCGCAAATTCAAACCGGACATGATTCCGCAGGACATCCTTGACCGGATAATTGAGGCCGGAACCTTTGCGGCAAACGGCAGAGGCGCACAGAACACCATTATTATTCAGGTGACAAATAAGGAAATAAGGGATGAAATCGCTAAGAAAAATGCCGACATAATGGGAAGTAATACTGATCCATTTTACGGTGCGCCGGTTATTCTTATCGTTCTTGGAAAGAAGGACTGGCCTACACATGTCTATGATGCAGTCTTGTGATGGGAAACCTGATGCTTGCAGCTCATGATTTGGGAATTGGAAGCTGCTGGATTCACCGCGCGAAGGAAGAGTTTGAGTCTGACTGGGGCAAGAAGCTTCTCAAATCACTCGGTATTGAGGATGAGTATGAGGGAATCGGACATTGTGCTCTTGGATATGTTGATGGAGATTATCCTGACGTGATTCCGAGAAAAGAGAATCGCGTATTTTACATATAGGAGATAGCCACCATGAATTTTTTATTTGTAGCACTGGGTGGCGCCGTAGGTGCAATGGCTAGATATGCCATCAGCCTTATACCTTTAAAAACTGAGTTTCCTTTTTTGACTTTAATCACCAACGTAGTTTTCTACATTTTCGCTGGAATCCTATAATCTGTTTGAACATAATCACTGCCTGCTTGGGTGCGGATATGTGTTGTTGAGCTGTTTAGGATGTATACTCGGTGTGATGTGTGGTGAAAAACTTGCTGCAATAATCAAGTGACGAGTATCGTGCGGTTTTGCGAATGTGCGTGTGTTTCTGAATAGTTACAATACAAATTGATGGGGAGATAAGTGTATATGTATGAGTGAAACGGAAAACAATGATCTGACTGCCGGGAAGCAATCTAAGGAACCCAGGAGCAATCAAAAGTTAAAGCTTTTGTATCTGGCCAAAATTCTTTTGAATAATACTGATGCTAACCATGATATTACGCTTGATGAGATTTTAAATAAGCTGCATGCATACGATGTCACGGCTGCGAGAAAAAGTCTGTATGATGATATAGCACAGCTGAATGATTTTGGTATCAAAACCCAAAAGACGCAGTATGGCAGGACTGTCCATTATAAGGTGATAGGCAGGGCATTTGAGCTGGCGGAGCTTAAGCTTTTAGTGGATTCTGTCGCGGCTGCCAAGTTCATCACTGAGGAGAAATCCAATGAGCTTATTAAGAAGCTGGAGAGTCTTACAAGCAGACAGGAGGCTGCCACTCTGCAGCGTCAGGTATATGTTGCCGGAAGAGTAAAAACCATGAATAGCGACATCATGAAAAATGTCGATGCCATACACAATGCAATTGCAAATAATTCAAGCCTTTCTTTTCAATATTGCCGGTGGAATACGAAAAAAGAGCTTGAGGTGAAGCATGACGGCGCAAGATATCATGTCAGTCCATGGGGACTGCTGTGGAATGATGGCAATTACTATCTGATTGGATATGACCATGATACACAGGTAAAGGATATTCGTCATTACCGTGTAGACAAGATGAAGAATATCCTGATTGAAAATAAAGTCCGTGAGGGCAGGGAGAAGCTTAAAAAACTCGATATTGCTTCTTATGGCAAATCGAAGTTTGGTATGTACAATGGAGAAGAGATTAAGGCTGAGATACTGTGCAAAAACAGCGCTATAGGTGTCCTGATTGACAGGTTTGGAACTGATGTGACAATCTTAAAGAGGGATGAAGCTCATTCACGTGTTTTTGTGAAGGTAGCTGATAACAAACTTTTTATTCATTGGATCATGGCAATGGGGGATAATTTTAAGATAATAGGCCCGGAAAATCTGGTGAAAGAGGTTCATGATGAGCTTAACAGACTGGCAAAACAATATGAGCTTGCTGACTAAATCTTGAAGAAAGTGCCATATTGGGGAAATAAAATTTTGAAGAGAGGTATACATGAGTATTTTAAACGTAGAGCACCTAAGCCATGGTTTTGGCGACCGTGCTATTTTTGAGGATGTTTCCTTCAGACTGTTGAAGGGCGAGCACATAGGGCTTGTCGGTGCAAACGGTGAGGGAAAATCGACTTTTATGAATATTATCACAGGCAGGCTTATGCCTGATGAGGGCAAAATAGAGTGGGCCAAGAAGGTGCGTGTGGGTTATCTCGACCAGCACACAGCGCTTGAAAAGGGTATGACTATCGGCTCCGTTCTTTCATCTGCATTTGATTTCCTTTATGATATGGAAAATGAGATGAACGACATATATGCGCGTCTTGGCGATGTGGACGAGGATGAGATGAATAAGCTGATGGAGGAAGCCGGCACGATTCAGGACATGCTTACCATGCATGATTTCTATATGATTGATGCAAAGGTTGAGGAGGTTGCAAGGGCTCTTGGACTTTTAGACCTGGGGCTTGATAAAGACGTTACCGATTTAAGCGGTGGTCAGAGAACCAAAGTGCTGATGGGAAAGCTCCTCTTGGAGAAGCCGGATATTCTGCTTTTGGATGAGCCTACAAACTATCTGGACGTGGAGCATATTGAGTGGCTTAAGCGATATCTTAATGATTATGAGAATGCGTTTATTCTTATTTCTCACGACATACCGTTTCTAAACAGCGTGGTAAATCTCATCTATCACATGGACAACAAGAAGCTCGACAGGTATGTCGGGGATTATGACAAGTTTATGGAAGTCTATGAGATGAAGAAAGCCCAGCTTGAGGCTGCGTACAACAAACAGCAGCAGGAGATTAAAGAGCTGAAGGATTTTGTGGCTAGAAATAAGGCGCGTGTCGCTACAAGGAATATGGCGATGTCACGTCAGAAGAAGCTTGACAAGATGGATGTTATTGAGCTTGCTGCCGAAAAGCCAAAGCCGGAGTTTAACTTTAAGACAGCGCGTACTCCGGGGCGATATATTTTCCAGACAAATGGACTGGTTATTGGCTATGATGATCCGCTTTCATCTGCTCTCGACCTTGAGATGGAAAGAGGACAAAAGATTGTTCTTACCGGTGCAAACGGCATCGGAAAGACGACATTGCTTAAGAGTATTCTTGGGCTGATAAAGCCGCTTTCAGGAAGTGTTACACTTGGAGATTATCTGGAAATTGGGTACTTTGAGCAGGAGATGGATCAGTCAGTTACAACCACATGTATTGAGGAGATATGGAACGAGTTTCCTGCATTTTCGCAGTACGAGGTGCGAAGCGCGCTTGCCAAGTGTGGCCTGACCACAAAGCATATTGAAAGCCAGGTGCGTGTATTAAGCGGTGGTGAGCAGGCAAAGGTACGCCTGTGCAAGCTGATAAACAGAGAGACAAATATTCTGCTTTTGGATGAGCCTACCAACCATCTGGATGTGGATGCTAAGGATGAGCTGAAGCGTGCCTTAAAGGAGTACAAGGGAAGCATACTGATGGTATGCCACGAGCCGGATTTCTATGATGGGCTTGCGACGGATGTGTGGGATTGTTCAAAGTGGACTACGAGATTATAGATTTATAAATTATGAATTAGATATGCATGCCTTTTAAGACATAGATATTTAGAGCAGGAGATGATTTTTATGCATATCAGTATACTTTTAATGGAACAGATAATAGAGCTTTTTATCATGATTTTAATGGGTTTTATTATCGTGAAAGCAGGTATTGTGAAGGATGAGGACAGCAAGGTTTTATCAAAGATTGTACTGTATCTGATTATACCGTGTGTTATTATCAATGCTTTCCAGGTGGATTACACTTCAAAAACAGTGAGAGGTCTTTTGATTGCATTTGCGGCATCGGTGATTTTGCAGTTAGTTTTGCTGTTTATCATTTCTGCTATGGGCAGGCTTTTCCATATGAATGAGGTGGAGGTCGCATCAGTTTATTATTCAAATTCAGGCAATCTGATTGTTCCGATTGTGACATTTATACTGGGGCAGGAGTGGGTGCTTTACGGCTGTGCTTTCATGAGTGTGCAGCTGGTATTTTTGTGGACTCACTGCAAAAAGATTATAAGCCGTGAAAGCTCCTATGACTGGCGAAAGATTGTCCTTAATATCAATATGATTTCCATAGTAATAGGTGTGGTGCTTTTCTTTACAAGGATTCATCTGCCGCAGCTTATCAATGACACAATCGGTTCTGTCGGCAGTATGATTGGACCTGCAAGCATGATTGTGACGGGCATGCTTTTTGCAGGGATGGATTTGAAGAAGGTTTTTGCCAACAGAAGGGTGTATTTTGTTACCTTTCTCAGGATGCTTCTGGTTCCGTTGATATCGCTTATTCTTATTAAAATCAGCCATATGGCATATCTTTCTGCAGATGCGCCAAAGATTATGCTTATTGTTTTCTTAGCGGTTATTACGCCTTCGGCATCGACTGTCACACAGATGTGTCAGGTGTATGGCAATGATTCAAGGTATGCCAGCGCAATAAATGTAGTGACAACGCTTTGTGCTGTAGTGACGATGCCGGTTATGGTGCTTTTGTATGAAGAATTTATATAAAAACAAAAAAGTCATGAAGCATGTTTTTAAACTAGAAGGTCATCACACAGTCCCTTGTGATTTCATCAAGCGAAGATACACCACACATCTTCATGGTGTCTTCAAGCTCTGTACCGATTTTGTCTATGTATGCACGTACACCATCGGCCTTACCGCCGTATACAGCCGTTACAAACGGTCTTGCGATAAGAACTCCGTCTGCACCCAGTGCAAGGGCTTTAAAGACGTCTGTGCCGCTTCTGATGCCACCATCTACAAGAATCTTAATGCCTGAGCCTTCAAGAGCCTTTACGATGCTTTCAAGCACCTCAGCAGTGGCAGGACACTGATCCAGCACACGTCCACCGTGATTTGATACAATAATAGCGCTTGCGCCTGCTTCTTTTGCTTTAAGCGCACCCTTTACGGTCATAATCCCCTTTACAATAAATGGGGTTCCGGCCATCTGTATGATATCGCAAAGCTCTGAAACTGTTTTGCTTCCGGCTGGCGGATCAAGATTTTTGAGGAATGGAAGACCGGCTGCATCGATATCCATAGCTACTGCAAATGCGCCTGATTCATGTACAAGCTCCATTTTCTCACGTATGGTCTCAATGTTCCATGGCTTTACGGTAGGTATTCCTGCACCATCTGCATTTTTGATAGCCTCGGTGGCTGCAACCATGACATTTGGGTCAGTTCCGTCGCCTGTGAAAGCTGCGATACCGTTCTTTGCACAGGCTGACACAAGGATATCGTTGTATGTCACATCATCCAGACAGTCTCCGTAGTGTAGCTGTACCGCACCGACAGGACCTGCAAATACCGGATATTTAAAAGTACGGCCGAAGAGTGAGAGAGAGGTGTCTACAGGCTTATTTTCGGCAATAGTATCCATGTTTACACGTATTTGTTTCCATTTGTCGTAGTTGCGTATGGCTGTGTCTCCGATGCCCTTTGAGCCGGGACCGGGCATCTGGTTTTTGCATGCGCGGCCGTTGCATTCAGGACAGGCCTTGCAGTATTTTCCAAGACGTGGTCTGGCATTTTCGATACATTCTGTATAGTTCATATTTTTCCTCCAAGTGTAAATCTTTTTAAATTTTATTATTGAGATTATAACACGATAATTTTTTTATGTATACAAAACATATGAAAAGCTCTTGACTTGGAGTGGACTCCAAGTGATATAGTTTCACTGTAACAATCAAAAAGGAGGCGATGTGAGTGACTATCAAGGAAGTGAGTGAGCGGTTTGGGGTGTCTACTGATACACTCAGGTATTATGAACGCATAGGCCTGATTCCACCGGTTGCGCGGACTTCAGGAGGTATACGCGATTATACCGAATCAGATATTGGCTGGGTGGAGCACACTATATGTATGCGTAATGCCGGAGTGCCGATTGAGGCACTTATTGAATATATCAGGCTTTTTCAGATTGGAGATGCTACATTTGAAGCGAGGTGTCAGCTTCTCAAGGAGCAATACGAGCAGCTTGATGAGCAGAAAAAACAGATTGAAAATACGATGGAACGCTTACAGTATAAAATTTCTAAATATGAGAATGCAATAAAGACAGGTGAATTGACCTGGGACAAATAGGAGGACAAAATATAATATGTATCTTGAGAAAATTAACGGACCAGAAGATGTAAAGAAAATTGAAATAGATAAGCTACCGGTGCTGGCGCAGGAGATAAGAGATGCCCTTTGGTAAGAGCAAGTAAGCATGGCGGACATTTTGGGCCGAATTTCGGAATGGTTGAAGCGACAATCGCTTTACATTATGTATTTGAATCACCTAAGGACAAGATTGTTTATGATGTATCGCACCAGAGTTATCCTCATAAGATGCTTACGGGGCGTAAGGAAGCGTATTTGTCTGAACAGCACTATGATGATGTGTCCGGCTATACAAATCCAAACGAGAGCGAGCATGATTTTTTTACAGTCGGACATACATCAACGTCGGTCAGTCTGGCTGCAGGTCTTGCAAAGGCAAGGGACTTAAAGGGTGAAAACGGCAATGTGATTGCTGTCATCGGAGACGGCTCATTAAGCGGAGGAGAAGCACTTGAGGGACTTGATTTTGCTGCTGAGCTTCAAAGCAATTTTATTATTATAGTAAATGACAACGATATGTCGATTGCTGAAAATCATGGAGGTCTCTATCAGAATCTTGCTCTGCTTCGAAAGACTGACGGTCAGACAGAATGCAATCTGTTTAAGGCTATGGGACTTGACTATGTGTATGTGGACAGGGGCAACGATGTTGCAGCTCTTATTAAGGCATTTAAAGAGGTCAAGGACAGCACTAAACCGGTTGTAGTGCATATAAACACACTTAAGGGCAAGGGCTATGCACCAGCAGAAAAATGTAAGGAGCAGTGGCATTACAGCGGTCCATTCGATATAGAAACAGGAAAGCCACTATTTGACAATGTGGAAGAGGATTATTCTTCTGTGACCTGTGAATATCTGCTTGAAAAGATGAAAAATGATTCTTCTGTTGTTGCAATTACTTCCGGTACGCCGACTGTTATGGGCTTTACAGAGAATAAGAGAAAAGAAGCTGGCAGTCAGTTTGTCGATGTAGGTATTGCAGAGGAGACTGCAGTGGCATTGGCATCAGGTATCGCAGTAAATGGTGGTAAACCATTTTATGGTGTATACAGTTCGTTTGTACAGAGAACCTTTGACCAGGTATCACAGGATGTCTGCATCAATAACAGTCCGATTACAATGGTAATATATCAGGGTTCCGTATATGGAATGAATGACGTTACACACTTAGGCTTTCAGGATATTCCGATGCTTTCAAATATTCCAAATCTGGTATATCTGGCACCGGCAACAAAGGAAGAGTATCTGGCCATGCTCGACTGGAGTATGGAGCAGACATCTTATCCGGTTGCAATAAAGCTGCCGGGCGGACCGATGATTTCAGATGGCTCAAGGGTGACAAAGGATTTTGGCAGACTCAATAGATATGAGGTGGCTCAGACAGGAGAAAAGATTGCGATTATCGGTCTGGGAACCTTCTTTGAACTGGCAAAGGAGGCTGCGAAGCTTCTTAAAGAAGAAGCCAAAATCAATGCAACTGTAATCAATCCGTATTACATCACCGGATTGGATGAGGCGCTTTTGACTAAGCTTAAGCAAAATCATAATACTGTTATTACTTTAGAGGATGGTATTTTAGATGGCGGCTTTGGTGAAAAAATCGCACGATTCTATGGTGCAAGCAATATGAAAGTGATGAATTATGGATTGAAGAAGGAATTTCTTGACAGGTATAATGTGGATGCGGTGCTTAAGGATAATCATCTGACGGCAGAGCAGATTGCGGAGGATGTGTTATCTATTTTATAATAAAATCATAAATTCCAAATATAAAAGACGGCTGATTTTTCAACCGTCTTTTTATAAAATTTCAAAGCTTGTAATTGAGATGAGCTTCACAATCTGTTATAATACCTTCATAATCGAATAGGGAAAGAGTCGGGTGTGATTTTTCGGTTGCCCCTAGTACAGAAGGACATGCTGTTTATGTCCGGATGGAGAGGAGGCGTGGTAATCATGAACACAATGGAAGTATTAACTCTGTTGCTTGTAATCTTTACTGCACTGGCATACATAGATGGACACAATAAAAGAAAATAGCACCCACCGACCAAAGTAGTGCTATTTCTTAATTAAGATTTTTATCTACTGAGGCAATCGGAAGTTTTATATCCGATCAACTCTTTCTTTACCTCGATTATAATATAAGACGGCTGATTTTTCAACCGTCTTTTTGTGTTTAATAATACAACCAAAAATTCATTTTTGGAGTCATCTATAAAGTTGTAAAGTGGTGTACTACTAATGAATGCGGTGCTATAATAGGAGTGTTTATGATGATATATGAAATACTAATTGGATTAAAAAAAATGAGTGAGGCTAACAATGTTATCTGTAACAAGAAGAGTTGAAATGGTGTCACAGCCGAAAGGTGGATATGTGCCAAAGAAGTTATTCGTTGAAAGATATTATCACGACAAGAATAAAAATAATACCATTGAAGACAAACATATTTATAATATTGAATCAGCATTTACAGGTATTCAGGGAATGGCTGTTGATTATATTACACGTTATATATTGTCGGGTGATAAGGAAATGGCTTTTGACATTCCAATCAAGGGGGCAAAGTGTGTTGACAAAGTGTATGAAAACGATTATGAGTACAACAAAATAATGCAGTTGCTAGATAATGTGAAAGGAACTGATGATGTCTCGGTCTATAATGTTTGTAAAATTGTAGGCTATGATGTTGCCTTCAGAAGGGGTGTGAGCAAGTTTCGGAATGTGGATGATATTTTGCCTACAAAAGAGTTGGTATACAACATACAAGTTATGGTTCAAAGATGCATAGAATTTATTGATAATAATGGTCCACTGGTGTTAAGTGATTTTACGTTTGAGGGAGGATATACAAAGTTAGTATCAAGTGGCGATGGAGATTATTTAACGAGAAATACTTTAATAGATTTTAAAGTTTCAAAGCAAACATTTTCTACGAAGTGGTCATTGCAAGTGCTTATGTACTATATACTTGGAATTCATTCAGTATATCGTGAGTTTGATGGAATAAAATATTTGTGTATATACAATCCGTTAAAAAATATGAGCTATACTGTGTGTCTCAATGACATTAAAGATGAAATCAAGTACAGAGTATCACATGATGTTATTGGCTACAAAATGGTATATCCTGATAGTCAGGCGTATCACTCATTATGGAATATAACAAATGGGACTGATCCGGAAATTGTTAGAAAATACAGAAATAATTGTATAATGACTGATTTTGACATTAATAAATACGATGATGGTATTTACAATATTTCGATAAATGATTACTGGACATATTTAAGGAGTATAGATGTACGTTCTGAAAATGACGCGTATCCTATGTTTAAATATACTGACCATGTTATTATGCTTAAAAGAAAAAAATATGTAATGTTTTTTTCAGTGTCACCAAAGGGGAAACTTGCAATTTTAAACGGTGCAGAAAGAAGAATAGCAGAATTCTCCATTGAGTATTATTATGATTACATCGAACGTTACGCAAAAGGAGTAAAACAGAGATTTTCAAAATACTGGGATGCGATATATAATATTTCAGAACAGTTGAAATCCCTTAAACCCAGCAGTGGCTATTTGAGAAAAAATCAATATTCAGACTATGTTTTTGAATGTAATAAAATAGGAATTAACCAAAGTCATTTAATGAGTGGGTGTATGGCGAAAAGCAAAAATATAGAATAAGCGGAAAAGTGCATGGCTGTATAGTAGATATTGATTATTTTAATCACATTTATCTGAATCCTCAAGATGGAAAAATAACACCATATTTTGCAGTTTCAATGTATGATAAGGACGTGTATGAGAATGTAGAAGACATGCTTATGGCAAAAAGACCGGAGATGCTGGAATCATACCAAAAGTATATTGCATGTAATACAAAATCCAGACTTGCAATTGCAACGTCTGAAAATAATTCGGGAAACAAAAAACAATATAATGTAATGTCTGCAAAATATATTAAAGATTATTCATATAATATTTATAAGATATCCAACAGGATAAAATTATTGCAAAATATATACACAGATAACTTAGTACAGATATGGTACGATGAAATACTGAATGAGGATGTTGCTCTGTTAGATGATAAATATAAAATCGTAAAACCATTGACAGGTTCAGGCAATAAGGAATCCATATTAGAAAAGATGAAGAGAAAATATATAGGGCAGAAGCGAAAACAAAAGGGAGGCAGAATGGCTTCCATAATTGGTTATCGAAGTAATGTAGATATAGATGTTTCTTTTGACGATGGTTATAAAATGGAAAATGTACGGCTTGCGAGCTGGAAAAATGGCTGTCTGCGTCATCCTGATGTTGTTATACATAAACAAGCAATAAAAACTAATGTTCTAGCAAAGGAAAAATATATTGGAATGGAAAGAATAATGAATTGCGGGCTAAAAGCAACGGTTATTGATTATAAAGATTGCAAGAATTTAACTATAAAATTCGAAGACGGCTGCATCAGGGAACATATCAGATCAGATCATTTTATGGATGGGAGAGTACAGCATCTGAATCAAGTGTAAATGTGAAGGCGTGTATATTACCAGCCTTCACATTGGCAAATTTACGCGTTGATGTTCCAATAGCAGCCATCTATAATCTCAAATAATAAGAGGCTGATTGAGTGTAATTTTTAGCGGTACACATTATTCGCTAAATCTAAGTTTAACGAATAAATGACCTTATAAAAGTATTAAAGTACTACAACAAAAACATACATCTGCTTATTTTTTGCATAATACCTGCAATTTCGATACGTACAACAATATTATGATTAAAGGGTCAAAAGGTATCATCGATGCATGCTTCGATGATACCTTTTATAATAATACAAGAATAAGCCACCGAAACCTCTATTTGCATCAGTTCCGATGGCTTTTAAATCCATAGCTTTCTATACAACAATACAATTACTTATTACGCAATTATTTATTGTGATTTCTCATGCATTCCCTGTATTTAAGTATAAGCTCGATTGAGTCCTCAACTGATATCTGGCTTGTGTTCAGGCACAAATCATAGCTTCTTGCGTCTCCCCATTTTTTACTGGTGTAGTAATTGTAATAGCTTGAGCGCTCTTTATCTTTTTTCTTAATTATGTCTTTAGCCTTGTTCTCCGGGACATTGAGTCTTTCACTTATTCTTTTAATTCTGTCGTCCATGTTGGAACGTATGAAGATATTGAGACAATGCGGCTCGTCTGCTAAAGCATAATCTGCACAGCGGCCTACAATAACACAGGATTCATTTGCCGCAATCTTTTTAATAGCATCAAACTGTGCTAAAAATACCTTGTGATTCAGAGGCATATCAAGAAACGGTGCTGTGGAATAAGAGCCACCTGTGTAGGTGTCCATGACCAGCGAATATAAAAAGCTGTTTGTAGGCTTTTCGTCATGCGACTCAAATATTTCCTCGCAAAGTCCTGATTCCTTAGCTGCCTTCTGTAAGAGCTCTTTATCATAAAATTTAATTCCAAGTCTTTTAGCTAAATCTTGTCCGACCTGTTTTCCGAGGCTTCCAAATTCTCTTCCTATTGTGTAAATTTCGTTTGATCCCATAATTCAGACCCCCTTATATAAATAATTAATACTATATCACTATGTGATAATTCAATTTATTTGTTATTTATATTATATAACACTTCAAGCAAATTGGCAAAGTATTTTGGTAAAGGTGCATCAAATTCCATGTATTCGCCGGTTTTTGGATGAACAAACCCTATAGTTTTAGCATGCAGGCACTGTCCTTCCAGGCCTTTAAACCGGTTTTTGGTAGGTGAATAGCTCGAATACAGCATATCTCCAAGCAAGGGATGATTAATACTTGCCATATGTACGCGTATCTGGTGTGTTCTGCCGGTCTCAAGCTTAAACTGCATATATGTGTAGTCACCAAAGCGTTCAAGCACCTTATAATGCGTAACAGCCGGCTTGCCATTCTTCTCATTGATGGCCATTTTCTTGCGGTCATTGGGATTCCTGCCTATGGCGCCCTCTATGGTGCCCTCGTCATCCTTTACATTGCCACAGACAATGCCCACGTATATACGGTTGCAGCTATGGTCCTTTATCTGTTCCGATATCTTTATATGGCTTTCATCGTTCTTGCAGACAATAAGGGAGCCGGTGGTGTCCATGTCTATGCGATGCACTATACCGGGCCGTATTTCGCCGTTTATGCCACTTAAAGAGTCCTTGCAGTGGTACATTATGGCATTTACAAGAGTATCGCTGTAATGCCCTGCTGAGGGGTGTACAACCATGCCCTTTGGCTTGTTGACTACCAGTACGTCATCATCCTCGTAGAGTATGTCAAGAGGAATGTCCTGTGGCAGGATAGGTGTCTGTACGGCATCAGGAATTGTGACATCTACTATGTCATCAGTCTTTAGCCTGTAATTTGCCTTTTGGGGCTTATCATTGACCAGTATTTGATTTTCTTTTAGTATCCGTTGAAAAAAGGAGCGAGAAATATCCGGATAAATGCTGCTTAAGTATTTATCCAGTCGTTCTCCCTCCTGTTCACTCTGGACTTCAAATGTATCTCTATTCATAGTGAAGCTTTCTCTTTTTTATTTTAGTAACTATTTAAAACTATATTGCACACTTTAAAAAGTGCATACCGCACTAATTTTCATGCTTTCCATCATGCTTTTTGTCAGGGAAGATTAAGGAAAAATCCTCCTCCTTGTAGTAAAACAGCCCGAGTATGATAAACATAAATGCCGCTACAGTGACGTATATATCAGCTACATTGAATATCGGAAAATTAATCAGGCTAAAATAAAAGAAATCAACCACATAATTATTTACAATACGGTCTATCAGATTGCCGAGTGCACCTGCAATAAACAGTATTACAACAACATTCAGCAGTCTAAAACGTTTTGAGACAGGTATTTTGCGATACCATACACACAAAAGTATAACAACTGCAATGGTAATCACTGAGAAAAAAATCATTTTGGCACGCAAAAATGCCAATGGATTCTCAGACCAATATGTAAAATGAAAGATATTCTGTATTATTGAAAGCAGATCAACACCAAATGCAGCACTCTGGTTTTCCAGGTATCTGAACTCGAAAACTCCCGGAATGAGAACAAACACACCCGTGGATGATTGCTTTAGGTTTATAACAGCCAGATACTTTGTAAGCTGGTCAATTGCTACAAGAATCAATGCAATGATGCCTGCTGTACACATCTGTTTTTTTGTTTTATTTTTCTTCATAGCTGATTAGAGACTCCGCTTAATAAGATGAACCCGGGAGATCAAATGAATCCATGAGACTCTGGATATCTCCTGAGATATCTACTCCGTGTGGTGTGGCGATGAAGATAAAGTTGGATATCTTCTGCAGATTACCGTGCAGGGCATATGCTGAGCCTGATGTGAAATCTATGATGCGCTGTGCCACATCGACATTAAGTCCCTCCATGTTGATGACGACTGTACGTCCGTTAAGTAATGTGTCTGTTATTTCTATTTCGTCTTCAATTGAACTTGGTTTTATTACGCAAACTTCCATGTCTGATGATACCTGCTTTCTGGATGATTTTGATATTGGTGTAATCTTGGATGTAGTCTTAACAGGCTTCTCCTTTGGTGTTGTATCACGCCTTGTGCTTTTTATGGCCGGTTCCTCTTCAGCAGCCTCTTTTTTTCTGCGGAAGGATTTCTTGGAAGTTCTTCTTCTTCCTCATCATCGAGGTAATAATCCTCGTTATCGAATTCCTCATCGTCCTCAGAATTTAAACTCATTTTGTCAAGAATCTTATCTATGAAACTCATTTCTATATTCCTTTTCTATTTTTATTTTGTGTATAGCATATGCAAAGTATCAGTTAGCCTTGCTGTAGTCGCGCTCTCCAAATATTCCGGTACCGACACGTACCATTGTTGCGCCCTCTTCTATTGCTACTGTGTAATCTCCTGTCATACCCATGGACAGAACATTCATACTGACATTATCTATGTTTTTCTGTGCTATGTCAACTGATAATTGCTTAATATCTCTAAAGTATTGTCTGTTATCCTCAGGATTATCTACAAATGGTGCTATAGTCATAAGTCCTTTTATATGGATATGGTCCAGTTTAGCAATTTCTTCAACTAAAGAGATAGCCTCATCTCGTGATGTGCCAAACTTAGATGCCTCTCCTGCTATATTGACCTCAACCAGTATGTCGCAGCTGCAGTCATGCTTTATGGCCTGCTTTTGTATCTCCTTTGCCAGATGCAGTGAATCTACAGAGTGAATAAGTGAAGTTTTTCCAACTATATACTTCACCTTGTTGGTCTGAAGATGCCCAATCATGTGCCAGTGAATATCTTTTGGCATAACCTCCATCTTTTCACACATTTCCTGTACCTTATTCTCGCCGAACTCACGGATGCCCTCATCGTATATCTCACTGAGCATCTCAACAGGTTTGGTTTTGCTGACTGCAATTAGTGTGACATCACTATAGTTTCTGTGAGCTCTGTCACATGCGGCCTTTATATTTTGTTGAACCTGATGTAAGTTGTCTTTTAACATAAAATCTGTCCCTTCTGTATATTTTATCAATATTTATTACCAATAATTATTTGGTTATGGTCTGGTTTTCCTTCACGGATTTGCCATCCAAGGCTATATGGTCATAAAGCGAAATGCCATATGGCGTTTTGGCTTCTACAATTGTGTAGTCATCGTTTGATGCAAGTACCTTTATCTGCTTAAACACAGCGTATCCTTTGTTGATATTGTAGACACCTGTGAGCTTGTCCTTATCTGTTCCCACCCTGTAGGTTGACGAAGAATCAGGCTTTACAATGATATCGCCGTCCTTAAGATATTCATCATCTACGAAATAAAAGTCATCATTCTGGCTGAATATTGTTGGACTGACTATATTAACTGAGCCACTGCTTTTATCCTTTATCATGAGCGATGAAGCATCGGAATCGCCCGCTTGCAGTGAAATAATCCTTAGGAATAGTGAAAAATTCCTTTTTGGTTATAGCTGAATTAGGTATTTTAAGCCCGGTGTCTGCTCCAAGCACGAGCTCTATATTGGTAAAACGCTCATTTATATAGCGGATGAGCGAGTTTTTCATATTCAGCTTCAGGAAAAAGCATCATCTTCTTCAAAAGGCTGAACGATACCGTGGTTGTATAGTCATCATCGCAGAATCTGATTTTTATGACTGACTTGTCATTCAGGCTCTTGGCAACATTGTCAGGAACATTTATGAGTATATTCCAGTTCTCACTTGTAATCAGCTTATAAACAGGATCCAGCTGATTGATGGTGCTGTTGTTGGTTAAATCAGTCTCTTCATAATTAGTGTTGTTGTACTGATCCAGAGTGAAGCTGTCTGTAGTGACATCCTCATAGCCGTCTATTCCGTAATAGACTATTCCGGGAGCTGTCGGCTTATATGTATAGAAGGTGTTGTTAGCCTCAGCAGTACTGATAGTATCTGCTAGGCTTGTCAGTGCATTTTGACTGAGAACCTGTGTCAGCTGTGCAGACAGATCGTTTTTGAAGGTATAAACCTTTGAAAAGTATCGTCTGTTGTAGCCGGATGAAAAGCTGTTTATGTCAGTGATAATTTTCCCGGCATCCTCGTCAGTGATGGCGGAAGCATCATTTTGAGCACCGGTAATCTGGGTTGCAATGGAGCCGTCTGTATCAACAGAGTAGACAACATCACTTGTTGCAACCTTTGAGCCGTTTGACACAAAGTAGTTGAGGTTTCCTGATTCCTCAGCATACACTACACTTTCCTCGCGGATTATCATGCCCTTATATATGTTGTTGGTCGCTATAGTACCCTGTTGTACCTCGTATTCAGATACCGGGTTTGAGGTGAAATACGTAAATATGTGAAAAATCACATAGATTATTATTACAAAAAACACTATAAAACCGATATTCAGATTGAAGCCGGTGCGATATTTCAGTACTTTTTTATTCTTTCGGGACACAATTTTACTCCTTAAAAAAGGGATGTGAAATACACATCCCCCTAATTAATCATTTATAAAGAAATGATAACCTTTGCCTTGGCACATTCAGGCAACTTGTCAATATTCCTTGAAACACTTAAGATGAACTTCACCTTAAACTTCTCGCTGATTATATCAAGCTTTTCGATTGCCTTGGTGATATCCCCCTCATCATCAAGTGATGCAATTGTAAGGAAGCTGTCTAAATACATCTCCTCCAGATCATGATCCTGCGATATGATTCCGCATATAAATCCTAAAAATTCATCACAATTGTCAATAGGATAGTCCATAACATTGATTAGTCGAACCTGGTTATTAAGCTCATACATGTGCTTCTGGCTCTTATCAAGAAAAACTATGGAACCTTCATTTCCCTTAATTGATGAATTTACCTTGTCTAACAGCTCTTTTGTCTTGCCCTTGCCCTTGTCTCCACAAATAATTTCTATCATGGCTCATTCCTCCTATGGATAAATATTGTGATTATTAATAAAAATAATTGTATTTTTATATTATTATAGTATAAATAACCATAAAACTCAATATTTAATTAGCAAATCCACTAAGTATTTCATTCATGAAGCTATAAAGATCCTTTTTACCATCTGCCTTGTAAACTATGCTTATGATGCGCTCATTTTTAGCATTCTGGCTTAGCAGTACGAGGCAATGACCGGCTTCCCCAGTAGTGCCTGTCTTTCCTCCTGTCACTGTGACGTTTTCAGGGGCTGTATATGCTCCGGTCAGATAGCCGCAGGTATTCTTAAAGGTCTTTGAAACAGCCGCGCCCTGGGCATTTGTATATGCCACATCATGGGTCTGTGAACTGATGATTGCAACAAAGCTCTCTAAGGATATGGCATTGGAAAAAATGAGGTACATGTCATATATGGTAGTGTAATGATTTTCATCAGGAAGACCGCTTGGGTTGACAAAATTGCTGTTTGTGGCACCAAAACTTTTTGCAGTGCTGTTCATCAGCTTGGCAAATTCTTCTACAGAACCACTGCAGTACTCTGCCAGTGCTATTGCCGCATCATTGCCACTCTCAAGTAAGAGCCCATACAATAAGTCCTGCACTGTAATGACATCGCCCTCCTTTAGGCCACATACCGATGATGAATGACCCGGGTTTGCAGCGTCATGGCTTACTGTGACTGTCGCATTTAAATCACAGTTTTTAAGAATTATGTATGCAGTTAAAATCTTTGTAGTGCTTGCAGGATAGAGTTTTTCAAACAGATTCTGGCTATACAGCACCTGATGAGTGTCTATATTAAAGGCTCCGGCTCCCTCTGCGGTTTTTGCAAACTGCATATTGTCCTGACCAAAATTGACATCATTTGTGACGCAAAGGTTGGACGCAAAATAATTACTTCCGTTGTATCCATTTATATAATCGGTGGAATAAGTATCATATGCATTCTCAATCTTTGTACCACAGCCTGTCATAAAAACCGCTGCTATGCATGTCAGACATAGCAGTCGTTTAAATCTTTGTTTACTTGTACATCTCACGCCAGTCAAGATCTCCTCTGTCCAATGATAAAATGAGCAGCTCTGCTGTAGCCAGATTGGTGGCAAGTGGTATATTATGCTCATCACAAATACGGAAAATACTGTTTACCTCAGGCTCGTGTGGCTTAGGCTTTAATGGATCACGCAGAAAGATGACAAGGTCTATGTCATTGTGCTCAATCTGTGCCCCAAGCTGCTGGATGCCTCCTAAGTGTCCTGCAAGATATTTGTGTACTGAGAGGTTTGCAACCTCCTCTATAAGACGTCCTGTGGTGCCTGTGGCGTACAAATTATTTTTGCTTAAGATACCTCGGTATGCTATGCAGAAGTTCTGCATCAGTTTTTTCTTTGAATCATGTGCAACTAATCCTATGTTCATTGCTAACCTCCCTATGAATATTTCTTCGGCTGTAATCCTACATTCAGGACAATTCCCATTCCCATGTACAGTGAAACAAGTGACGTAAGTCCATAGCTGACAAAGGGAAGAGTCATACCGGTATTGGGCATAAGACCTGTGGCTACGCACAAATTGATAAAGGCCTGAAAGCCTATAAGTGCTCCCATGCCACAGCATATGAGCTTTCCGCTTGTGTCCTTTGCCTTCCTTGCTATAAGTATACACTCAATTACGATAAGAAGCAAAAGAATTATTATACTGATTGTACCAATAAAGCCAAGCTCCTCTCCGGCAACAGCAAATATAAAATCTGTTTGAGGCTCTATGATATAGTTGGTGTTCTTCATAGAGGTTACAACAGAGTTGTTAAGTCCCTTGCCAAACAACTGTCCTGAGCCTATAGCCAGATAGAGTTCCTTTGCTGTGCTGCTGTATCAGCGTAATTTGTCGGGTCTAGCCACGACATGATACGCGCAGCAGGGTAAAAGCCTTTTTTTGATGAGTGCATCGGCATGTGTATATATATAGCTTATCACTATCAAACTATCGGTACTGAAACTCCAAGTACCGGCATTATTATTTTATAACTTAATCCGCTAATAAACAAGAGGGTAGCGAAAATTAATGCAGTAAGAATTGTTGTTGAGTTGTCCGGCTGTTTTAAGATAAGAAATAAAGGTATACCGGCAAAAATTGCAGATAATGCAAGAGTTCTTACTGTATTTATACTATCCTCAAACCTGGAAAAGAAATAAGCAAAAAACAAAATAAGTATAATTTTCGCAATCTCTGACGGTTGGAATCTGATACCTGCGATTTTAAACCAGCGCTGTGCACCCTTTGCATCATCACCTGCAAATAGAACAAGTAACAGCAGCAAAATCATTACGGCATAGTATATCCACACGAATTTGAGCAGAAATGAGTAATCTATAAGGGAAAGCACTATCATAATAGTCAGTCCCATTACAAAGCCTATTATCTGCTTGCTTTGTACGGAGTGCTTGGCACTGCCTATCAGCAGGATGCCTATAATTGACAAAGCTATTATGTATACTACTAATTGAAAGTGATAATTCTTTAGTCTGTACTGTTTGAGCATTTTGTTACTTCCTATCTGTTATCTCTGTAATCTTAATTCTAATACTAATGATATGATGGTCAAAAGGTATTTATTAAAGGTTATTAATTGATTTTTTGTCGCGCATGATAATCCGGACCTCGTAAGCATCATCGTTTATATTCATATGTCTTTGTATCACGCTTTTTATTTCTTTTTTAATCTGTGCCATATTGTCAGAAGCAGATATTGTGCTCCTATCTTCTGCAAGTGCTATTTTAAGCCTTTTCTTGGCGTATTCTCCTGTTTTGGAAAATTTATGCATCATACAGCGGCACCTCTCATATCGTCAGAGGAATGGATTATCTGACCGGATATTCGGGCAAATACAGGACCAAGCCTGCTTTTGGCCTCACGGACAGGTATTCCTCTGTTCTGGCAAATGATAACACTTTTGTCATATGGAATAGTGCCAATAATCCTGGTTGAAAGAAGTGCTGTAATATCATTATCGGATATCATCTGATGCCTTCTTACCATATGCTTGTCATATGCATTAACAATGACTGATATATCGTCAAGATGTGCGCTGTCGAGCAGGCTTATGCATCGTCTTGCATCGTGTATTGCAGATACATGCGGTGTGGTAACTACTATCGCACGGTCTGCAGGTGAGACTGAAAACCAAAAGCCGCTGTCGATACCCGCCGGAGAATCTATCAGACAATAATCAAAGCTTGCTTTAAGCTCCTCTATAAGTATCTTGAAGCGTGCCTCATAGCTGCATAGCGTATCCATGGAAGGTGCTGCAGGAATTACATATAGATTGGGATACTTTTTATTGCGTATGATTGCCTGTCTGATACGGCATGAGCGGTTTAAGATGTCGAGGATATTGTAATTGACCTTGTCCTCTATTCCCATTACCAGGTCCAGATTGCGAAGTCCCATGTCTGTATCGAGCATGATGACTTTTTTTATCTAACTGTGAAAGTTCAACTCCGATGTTTGGAAATAACCGTAGTTTTTCCAACACCGCCTTTTCCTGAAGTGAAAACTATTGCTTCACTCACAAAAATAAACCTCCTAGTCTGTTCTGGCACTTGAGCCTGATGAGTTTACACCCTCAGCCTTGACTGCGAGTAAATCGTCAAGTGACTCCAGATTATAATAATATGAAATTATATTTCTGGATGCAGCTGCAGCATTGTGTGAGCTGTATCCATATGATATACGTGTAGCTATTGTAATTTCAGGATCGCTTGATGGAGCGTATCCTACAAACAGTGCATGGTTTGGTCTTGTCTCAACCTGCTGTGCTGTTCCTGTCTTACCGGACACCTCAACACCTGTAAAGCCGCCAAATACATCGTGCAGGTCTTCGACCACCATACGCATTCCCTGATGGATGGCATCCCACTGGCTTTGAGTGAGTGTGCCTGATATATCGGTTGATTTTGAATCATACTGTTTGACTGTTTTGCCGTCTGCATCCACAATTTTGTTCATCAGCTTATAGTCATAAAGCTTTCCGGAAGCAACTGCTGTCACATATCTTGAAAGAGAAATAGTCGTAAAGTTGTTATTACTCTGTCCGATAGCTGCCATAACAGGATACTGTGTGGCAATGGACGGCGTCTTTTCTACTATCTCAACACCTGATTTCTGGTCCAGTCCGTATATAGATGCATATTTTTGTATGTATTTCATACCGTTTTCATCGTCATATGAACCGGTGTCCTTGCTTGCAAGCCTGAAGCCTGTTGTGTAGAAGAATACGTTACATGAATCCCTTAAAGCTTCAGATACATTGTCCATACCATGCGCTCCGGGATAAATCCAGCATTTTGGCTGATTGCTGATTTCTGTAAATATTCCGGTACAATTAATCTTTGACGAGGTATCAATGACTCCCTCGGCAAGACCTGCGGTGCTTGATACCATCTTGAAGGTAGATCCCGGTGCAGTCTGCTCCTGGGTTGCATAATTCCATAGTGGATTAGACTTGTCCTCTCTGAGAGACTGGTAGTAATCAGCATCTACAGTGTTTGCAAGCTTGTTATTGTCATAGCCCGGATAGCTGACTAAAGCCTTTAGCTGTCCTGTCTTTACATCAGTTATTACACAGGAGCCTGTACATGGGTCAAGGGCAAGCTGTGCAGGTGTTATCTCTATATTGTTTATTTTGTCCATAAGAAATGCATATGGACTGATGGAGCCATTGGCAATGTTGCTTACTGTTGCATCGTCATAATCGAGTACACCCTGGTCAAAAAGCAGAAGGCACAGCTGCTGTCCAGTGACCGCCCCGGAATTTACCATATATTTGTATATAATTTTGGCAAAGTCTTTATTGTCAGTCATGGCATCCCTGATATACGAGCAGAGTGCTGTGTAAATCTCGCTTGAATCAGCATACTTCTGGTCCACATCAAGCTTTGTGATATCTATCCACTGCTTTGAAATGCAGTATTTGAGATAATCACGCGGTGAGAGTGTGCCAGCCTTCCATGAGGCATATGTGGAATCAGAGGTATCTATCTGTTTGCTCAACAGCAGTCCATCATCGTTTAGCACTGACATAACACATGTAAAATAATCAAGTGTCTGCTCCGACATGGAAGCAGTGCCTGAAGTACCACTTTCAAGCTCTCCGTCAATAGTGGATAATGCATCCTGCAGCTGACCGCTGAAGGAATTGTATATAGCCTGCTCAGTTGCTGATGCATCTGATGCATTGAAATGTGTCAGGTCAACTACATTGTTGTTGATCAGTGCAAAGTAAACATCACTTATAGGTATTTCACCGGATTTTATTTTGGAGTAAACAATTCCGGCTATCTCCTGCTCTAACAGCTTGTATGTGGCCTCCTGCAGTTTGATGTCAATACTTAAGTAGACATCATTTCCGGAAACAGGATTCTCCTGACTTATTACCTCGTTTATCTTACCGACATTGTTTACATAGACCTGTTTTTCACCGTTTTTGCCTCGCAGATAGCTCTCATAGTACTGCTCCAAGCCTGACTTACCTACCATATCATTTTGTGTATATGAGTCATCATCCTTTGACAGCTCATTATACTCGTCGGTAGATATCTTGCCTGTGTATCCTATGAGCGATGAAATATATTCAGGATAGTTGTACTTGCGGATGGTATCCTCTTCAACTGATATGCCGGTAAGAGTATCTGAATGCTCATTGACATATGCTACTATCGAATCATTTACATCCTTTGCAATAGTAGTGGTTTTGTATTTAGTGAATCGGTTCTGTTTTATGGCATATCTCATCACTACAATATCATAAGTGGCCTGCGTATCATACTTGCTGCTTATATCAAAGCATTCATTCTGGTCAGAGCTTAGAAAATCAATAATATTCTGGGCGCTGGCATTTGCCTCGTCAAATCCAAGCGCTTTATTGTATTCGAGCTTATCATATTTCTTTCCGAACACATCTGACAGAAATCTCTTTTTTGAGGTTTCAGATGTGAATGTAAAGCTGTATGTACCATCATCGTTTAAAACAACCGGAAAATCATTGTATATGGAGCCACCATTATTTTTTATCACATTGATAATTTCATTAAGCTCTTTGTTTAAAAGACGATTGTGCTCCTTCGTAGATGAATAGCTGCCGTTGTCTGAGATGACTACAGAATATGCAAGCTGATTGTAAGCAAGCAGCTCACCATTTACATCGTATATATTGCCTCTTGATGCCTCTATGGAAAGCGGCTTTTTAATCAGCATTATGAAGTTTTTCTGATAATCTGCACCTTTAATAATCTGAAGGGTAAAGACTCTTTCGGCAAGCAGGGCAAACATGAAAATAATTACTGCTGCCAAGACAAAAAGTCTTGAGCTGAAAAATTTCTTCAGAAAATCTTTTATATCATAAATCAAATTTCTTTGCTCTCCTTTTCTCGTGTGCTTCCAGCTTCTGGTTTAACTTAAGAAATACCAGATACAAAAGTATACTGATAACCATTGTGTATACAAATTCAGGTATGATAATTGACTTCAGATAGTACAAAAAGCTAAATCTGCCACGCAGTAAAAACATGAAAAAGTATACTACCAGATTGTAAAACAAATCGCTGCCTCCTATCAGAAGCATAGGAAGCTTTATATCGTCAGGATAGAATCTTTTTTGGAATAATCCATTGATAAAACCGATATACATATATATTAAAGCATACAGTCCTATATAATTTCCGCAAAATATGTCAATAAGCAGGCCGCAAAAGAAGCCTACCCACAGTCCTTCCTTTTTGCCACGCATAAAGCCAAAGGATGATACGGCTATAATCAACAGGTTTGGTGAGATATTGGCAAAGGAAAGAGTCTTAAACAGCGTGGTCTGCAATAAAAAGCATAAAGTTATTATTATAAATAAAACAATTCTACGTCTCATGCTGCTCCTTACTTATTTTCAGTTGAATTTTCAGTCTGGCTGTCACCGGCTGTTTCTGTACTTTCGGTGTCGTCAGCTGTCTTAGTGTCACCGGTCTGCTTAAGCTGTGTTATGACCATGACATTTTCGATATGCTCAAAATCTACAACTGGTGTGATAGTGCCGGATTTTGTCAGATTGTTGGAATTATTTTCGATTTTTGTCACATAGCCAATCAGTATGCCCTGCTGGTAACGGTCTGACACGTATGAGGTAACTACAGGATCGCCCTCTTTTACCTTGTTGTCGTCATCCTTTAACTCTGTAAAGGTAATTACCTTGTCCTCGTTCATGGTTTTTATATTGCCACTGACGGTGAGGTTGTCCTCCGTGGTGGAAACCATGCCACTGACCTTGCTGGCATCATCTATGATACAGCGTACCTTGCAAAATTATCGCCAGCATCGGTAACAATACCTACAAGTCCGCTTCCCGCAAGCACATTCATGCCTACGTCCACTCCATCCTTTTTTCCTTTGTCGATAGTAAAGGTAGAAAACCAGTTTCCGCTGTCCTTTGCTATGACACTGGCAGCGACCTTGGGATATGATGGATATTTGGCATCCAAATCAAGAAGCTGTCTGTAATTGTCAAGCTCATACTGTTCAAGTTTGGTGGTTGTGAGCTGTGTTGTAAGCTCTTCTACCTCGGCCTTGAGCTTTTTATTCTCAGCCTTGACATTTTTTAATGTGCGTATTTCTGTAACCTTATCTGAAATGTGGATTCCAAAGCTGTTTATACCTTTCTGCATTGGGATGAATACATATCCGGCAGCAGTCTTTAAAGGACCACCGGAGATATTTAAGGTAAGGCTTAACAGCATGGTCACAAAGCAGACTGCTGTCATAATCAACAGTGTGTATCTTGCAGGCAGCTTTTTATTGTGCTTTCTCTTTCGATTGCGAAAATTCTTACTCATGTTAACCTCGGTTATTATTTTTTGATGCTGAACGGAAGTCTCTTATATTTTGAATCAGAAACTATTTGTACGAGTCCGCGTACTGCACTCTCCTCAGGACATTCTGAGCAGATGACCTTTATACCTGTAATCTGTTCAAAGAGCTGGTCAAGTCCTGTAAGCTGTGAGCCGCCTCCTGTGATATAAATGCCTGAATGGATGATATCCTTTGCAAGCTCAGGCGGAGTCTTCTCAAGAATCATTTTTATTGATGTGCATATAGACTCAAGGTTTGACTTCATAGCCTCGTAAACGACCTTTGAACCAATTTCCATCTCAATAGGCAGGCCGCTTACCACATCACGTCCCACTATGACCATACTGTCCTCTCTTCCGGAAGTGCAGAACCTATGGTCTCCTTCAACAGCTTTGCAGTCTTTTGTCCGATTACAAGATTGAACTCCTTTCGCACAAAGGAGATGATTGACTCGTCAAGTCTGTTGCCACCGAAATGAAGCAGGTCACTAAGCACCAGCCACCGAGTGAAATAACGGATGTCTCTGTTGTGTCAGCGCCCATATCTACTATCATGACACCGGTTGGCTCGTTTACATCTATTCCAAGGCCTACAGCATCAGCGATAGGCTTCTCACAGAGCATGACCTTTTTAGGCTTTGATTTGCTCTTATAGAAGAGCTCGTAGAATGCTCTTTTCTCTACATCTGTGATATCTGTCGGCACAGCGATGATGAACTCGGCATTTTTGATACGTGCCTTTGTCTTGTGCTCCAAAAAGTCAAAAATCATAGTCTGAAGCAGATTATAGTCAGCAATAACTCCCTCTACAACAGGAAATATGACGTTGATTGTCTCAGGCGCCTTTTCATACATGGCATATGCACTGTCTCCATATGCATATATCTGATTTTTGTCTATTACGGCTATTGTGTTTTTCTCAAGCATTGTCTTGCCTGTAGCCTTTGAGTATACCTTGAAATTGTTTGTTCCCAGATCAATTCCGTAAACGTTGTTGCTCATAATAATTCTACCTCGTCTTCTGTTTATATAAGTTTATTTTCATAGAAGCTATAATATTCGTTATCTCCAATTATGATATGGTCACAAAGCTCTATGGAAAAAATCCCTGAGCCCTCAATTAATCTGTCTGTGACAGCAATATCATTTCTGCTGGGAGTACAATCTCCGCTTGGATGATTGTGCAATAAAACAAGCTTTGATGCATTTTTATCCAGGGCGGTCCTGATGATGGAGCCTATGTCCACTACAGATGAGCTTAGTGAACCCTTGGATATGAACTTGTCTCCTAAGAATCTGCTTTTTACATCAAAATAGGCACAAATGACGACTTCATTTGTAAGATGCCTCATCTGCTCCATATAGTAGTCAGCTATTGTCTGAGGATTATTCATTCTGATGCTTTGAACCTTTTTTGTCTTTGATATGCGAAGCGACAGCTCTGCTATCGCCTTAAGCTGTATAGCTTTTATCTGCCCTATCCCGGGGATACTAAGAAGCTCCTCATAGGACATCTCATAGAGATTGAGCAGATTACCATGCCTGCCGGAAAGTATGTCCTGCGCAATATCAATCACAGTCTTGTCTCTTGTGCCGGTCTTTATAATGATGGCAAGTAAATCAGCGTCTGACAGGCTGATGCTCCAAGCGATAAAAATTTCTCATATGGTCGCTCTGAAGCCGGCAGATTTTTAATTGTTTTGTTATTATGCATTAATCCCTTTCGCTTCTCCCAGGCGATTGACAACGGATTTAAGCAAAGTTTTCAGTTAATTGTAGCACACCTAATCAAGCTTAACAAGATTTCTCTCATAAAGTTTTTGTAAAGACATCAAAATTCCAAGCTTTGCATGGTACCATGTGAGTCCTCCCTGGAAATAAACCGCATATGGCGGCTTCACAGGGCCATCGGCAGAAAGCTCAATGGATGAGCCCTGCACAAATGCGCCTGCTGCCATGATGACATCACTGTCATAGCCCGGCATAGCCCATGGCTCAGGGGTCACATAGCTGTCTACAGGTGCTGCTGCCTGTATGCCCTCGCAGAAGGCTATCATGGCATCGCGGTTATTGAACTCTACAGCCTGTATGATATCGTGGCGGCTTTCAGTACCGTCAGGAACCACCTTAAAACCAAGCTTTTCATAGATTTTTGCGGCAAAGATTGCTCCCTTTAATGCTCCGCTTACGACAGTCGGTGCAAGGAAAAAGCCCTGATAAAATGACTGGATGACTCCGAGTGAGGCTCCAACCTCCTTGCCAAGTCCCGGAGATGTGAGACGGTATGCGGCATTTTCAACACATTCCTTTTTGCCGACAATATAGCCTCCGATTGGTGCAAGTCCGCCTCCCGGATTTTTGATCAGTGAGCCAACCATCATGTCCGCTCCAACCTGGATAGCTCTGTATCCTCGACAAACTCACCGTAGCAGTTATCGACCATACAGATCACATCAGGCTTTATGCTTTTTACAAAGGCAATGAGTTCGCCTATTCTTTTGACCGAAAGTGTAGGTCTTGTAGCATAGCCCTTAGAGCGCTGGATTGTGACAAGCTTCGTTCTTTCATTGATGGCTTTCTTTATTCCATCATAGTCAAACTCACCGTCAGGCAGTAAATCAACCTGCGCATATGTGATGCCGTACTCAGCAAGTGAGCCCTTTGAAGGCGTATGCCTATTACCTCTTCAAGTGTATCGTAAGGCTTTCCGACAGGGCTTAAAAGCTCATCGCCCGGGCGCAGGTTTGACATGAGTGCAAGTGCAAGTGCATGTGTACCGCAGGTAATCTGAGGCCTTACAAGTGCATCTTCTGCGCCAAAACAGTCTGCGTACACTCTCTCAAGTGTATCCCTTCCGAGGTCATTGTAGCCGTAGCCGCTTGATGCCTGGAAGCATTCTGCGCTCACCTTGTTTTTCTGCATGGCGGCTATGACCTTAAGCTGATTATACTCAGCATTTGTGTCTATTTTGTCAAAACGCTCCTTAAGTTCCTTTTCTACAGAGGTTCCGAAATCCAAAACCTCCTTTGATATTCCAAGTGTCTCATACTGCCTGTAAATGGCTTCATTGGTATCTAACAAATTATAATCCTCTTTTCTGCTAAAATTTCTTGTATTTTATTTAATATTTTATTATCATCATATGAATATTCATTTTTTTCTATCCATATGGTATCTTTTTCTCTCCTAAACCAGGTTAGCTGTCTCTTTGCAAAACGCCTTGACTCAAGCTTTACCTTGTCCACAGCCTCATCAAGTGAATATTCTCCATCAAGATATGCAAGGATTTCCTTATATCCTATACCCTTCATGGATACCATATCGCTTGTACAGCCCATTGCCTTTAGCTTTTTCACCTCATTGACAAGTCCGTTTGAAACCATGATATCAACTCTCTTATCTATCCTCTCATAGAGTCTTTGTCTTACATCATCCAGTACAAAATAGGCAAAACTGTATGGAGACTGCTTGGCTCTTTCAGTCTCATTGTGCTTTGAAATCGGTTCATGGCAGGTGTGATAGTATTCAATTGCCCTGATGACGCGCTTTACGTTATTCTCATGGATGCTCTCGTAGGATGCAGGGTCGATATCCTTAAGCTTTTCATGCAGTGCATGGTTTCCGTGCTCGTTAGCAAAGTCGTAAAGGCTCTTTCTGTATTCCTCATCCACATCCTGCTTTGTGAAATCAATGTCATACAAAAGCGCCTGTATATAAAAGCCGGTGCCGCCGACAACTATCGGTATCTTTCCTGCTTCGTATATCTCATTAAGTGCTTTTTTGGCCATATCCTTAAAGATAAATACATTGAACTCGTCAGAGGCTCAAGTTCATCTATCAGATAGTGCTTTATGCCGTCCATCTCATCGACTGTAACCTTCGCAGAGCCTATATCCATGTATTTGTATACCTGCATGGAATCCGCGGATATTATAGCACCATTTATTTTTTTTTGCAAGCTCAATCGATAGAGCTGTCTTTCCTACTGCTGTCGGTCCTGTCAGGACAATCATCGGTTTTTGTGTCATATTGCACCTCAGTCCAAATGTGTATGTTGTCATACGATACGTTTGAATTTCTTTTCTATCTCATATTTGCTCATAGAGATGATGGTTGGTCTGCCGTGTGGGCAGTTGTAAGGATTGTCGAGTGACAAAAGCTCATCTATCAGCTTATTTATCTCAGGAAGAGTAAGCTTGTCATTGCCCTTGACTGCTGCCTTGCACGACATGGATGCGACCTTTTCCGTGATGATATCAGGAGTCTGTCTGCCTGTCGAATTGGAAAAATCATCGAGCATCTCTATAAACAGATCCTTCATATCTATGTTAAACAAATTATCCGGAATTGCACTGATCATGTATTCCTTGCCGCCAAAATGCTCCACCTCATAGCCAAACTGTTCTATCTGCGGCCTGTATTTCTCAAGCATCTCACATTCCCTGGCATCAAGTGTCATGACAATCGGAGGCTTATGCGCTGTGATGTGAAATCCTTATTGGCAAGTCTTGCATCGTTTTTTCATACAGCACCTTCTCATGAGCTGCATGCTGGTCTATGATATAAAGCTTGTCCTCAAACTCTATTAACCAGTAGGTCTTAAAGAGCTGGCCTATGATGGAAAACTGCTTCTTTGAGCTTTCTGTAAGAAAAACCTTGTCGTAATCGCCGAGTGTCTGCTGGGTGCCGGTGACAACCTGTGCAGGTTCATACGCGGTGGAAGTCTCAGGCGCTTTTGCAGCAGGTTCTGTTGCTGAGTAATTTTTTACTGTTGACGTCACGCTCTGTCCGTACACACTCCTTGATTCCGCTGCCCTCACCTCATTGATACGCCTCTTCTCAAACGGCTCCGGTATTGGCTCCTTATACTCATGCACTATCTTTTTAGGCGCCGGCGTACTGTCTACAGGCACCTCGGGAATCATCTCCTTGTGGGATAGAATTGCATATATTGTGTCACACAATTCGACATATATCTCGTTGTTGTTGTCGAACCTAAGCTCCATCTTGGTCGGATGCACGTTGACATCCAGCTCACTGAAAAATGTAAAGTAAAGCACTGTAAACGGATACTGGTGCTGCATTAGAAAGCTCTTGTAGGCCTCCTCGATAGCGCGTGACAATATATTGCTCTTTACATACCTGCCGTTTATGAAATAATTCTCATAATTTCTGTTGCCCCTCGTGATGACAGGCTTTCCTATAAAGCCCTCCACCTTAAAGTATTCGCATTCATGCTTCACCTCAAGCAGTGATGACGATATCTCGCGTCCGAATATATGGTATATGATATCCTTTCTGTTGCCGTTTCCTGAGGTGTGAAGCTTTGTCTGGTTATTGTTTATGAACTTAAACGATATATCGGGATGCGAAAGCGCAAGCTTTTCAACCATATCGCTTATGTAGCTGCCCTCTGTCTGTGCTGTCTTTAAAAACTTACGTCTTGCAGGAACATTATAAAACAAATCCTTTACTATGAAGGTAGTACCGTCCGGAGCACCGATTTCCTCGTTGGAAAGCTCCTTCGAGCCCTCAATCACATATCTGGTGCCGGTGAGCTCATCGTAGGTTTTTGTGATAAGCTCAACGCGGGCAACGGCCGAGATACTTGACAGCGCCTCACCTCTGAAGCCGAGAGACTTTACTGTGAGTAAATCCTCTGCCGAGCGGATTTTACTTGTGCTGTGACGGTAAAATGCAACCGCAACCTGGTCTCTTTCAATTCCGCAGCCGTTGTCGGTGATACGGATAAATGAGATTCCGCCCTCTTTTATCTCCACAGTAATGGCTGTGGAGCCTGCATCTATGGCATTTTCCACCAGCTCTTTAACCACGGAGCACGGACGCTCAACAACCTCTCCTGCAGCTATTTTATCTATTGTTTCCTGATTTAATATGGCAATATTTGGCATTTTAATCCTTTCTACCAGCGGTTTTTAACCTTGTTCTGGAGCTGATACAGCTTGTTTAACGCATCAAGTGGTGTCATGTTGCCTATGTCTATGCTTCGAAGCTCGTCAATTATGTCATCATCCTTCACGGTGTCGAAAAGTGAAATCTGTGTCATATCAACCTCGTCAAGATGCTCCTTTTTATGCTTGTGACCATTGTCAACGGATATGCTTTTTACAGTATCTGTGATATCATTTGCAAGAAGCTGTTCTGCGATTTCCTTGGCACGCTCTATGACTGAATCAGGCAGCCCTGCAAGCTTTGCTACCTGTATGCCGTAGCTTCTGTCAGCTCCGCCCTTTACGATTTTTCTTAAGAAAACTATATCATCGCCCTTTTCCTTTACAGCGATGCAATAGTTATTTACACTGTCAAGCTTGCCCTCAAGCTCGGTGAGCTCGTGATAATGGGTTGCAAAAAGCGTCTTTGCTCCGAGGAGCTTTGGATTACTTATATGCTCTACAACTGCCCAGGCGATGCTTAGTCCGTCAAATGTACTCGTGCCTCGTCCAATCTCATCGAGAATGAGCAGGGATTTTGCGGTTGCATTTCTTAATATATTTGCCACCTCGTTCATCTCAACCATAAATGTACTCTGGCCGCTTGCAAGGTCGTCAGATGCGCCGACTCGTGTGAAGATACGGTCTACAATACCGATATTTGCAGTTTGTGCAGGTACAAAGCTTCCAATCTGTGCCATGAGAACGATAAGTGCTGTCTGTCTCATGTAGGTGGATTTACCGGCCATGTTTGGTCCAGTGATGATTGAGATTCTGTTTTTGTGCTGATCCAGATATGTATCGTTTTCTATAAACATGTCATTTGTAATCATTTTTTCAACTACAGGATGACGTCCGTTTTTTATGTCTATTATTCCGCTTTCATTTATCTTTGGCTTGCAGTAATTATTCTGGCTGGCAACAAGCGCAAGCGAAGCAAAAACATCAATCTGTGCTATAGCTCTGGCTGTTTTCTGAATCCTCGAAACATTGCAGGAAATCTGTTTTCTTACATCACGAAACAGCTCATACTCAAGTGATGTGAGCCTGTCTTCAGCTCCAAGAATGGTATCCTCAAGCTCTTTAAGCTCCGGTGTTATGTAGCGCTCTGCATTGGTGAGTGTCTGCTTTCTCACGTAATAATCCGGAACCATATCCTTGAAAGAGTTTGTGACCTCAAGGTAATATCCAAATACCTTGTTATACTTGATTCTTAAGTTTTTGATGCCTGTTTTTTCACGTTCACCGGCTTCAAGCTCTGCAAGCCATGTCTTTCCCTTGGTTTTTGCGTCTCGAAGACGGTCAACCTCCTCGTTGTAGCCAGCTTTTATGATATCTCCATCGCGCTGTGAGATAGGCGGCTCATCCTCAATGGATGAAAGTAAAAGCTCATATATATCCTTAAGCTCGTCGAACTCTTCATTAATCTCATCGGTAAGCTCACACGGTATGTCTGAAAGCTGCTGCTTTATTGGAGGAAGCATTTTTAATGAATCCCTGAATGCAATAAGGTCGCGCGGATTGGCTGACTGGTAGGTGATTCTTGTGATGAGACGCTCAAGGTCATAAATAGGATTAAGGTATTCCCTGATCTCGTCTCTTGTTATTTCGTTTGCATTAAGTGCTTCGATAAGCTTCTGGCGCTTTATTATCTCTGCCTTTTCGATGAGAGGCTGCTCGACATAGGTGCGAAGCAGTCTTGCTCCCATAGCCGTGCGTGTCTTGTCGAGTACCCAAAGCAGTGAGCCTCTCTTTTGCTTTTCTCGAAGTGTCTCAACCAGCTCCAAATTACGTCTTGATGAGCTGTCTATTATCATATATTTGCCTATTGAGTACGGATGAATCTCAAGTATATTGTCGAGCGAGTTCATCTGCGTCTCATAAAGGTACTTTAACAGGGCGCCGGCAGCTATGACTCCACTCTCATAATCCTCAAGGCCCAGAGCATTTATTGTCTGTACGTGGAAATGTGAAAGCAGTGTCTCATTTGCAAGACCATCAGAAAAATACCATGAGTCGAGTGCTGAAACAGTAATTGACAGTCTGTTTTTCATATCGTCAACATCTATTCCGCTCATGTAGAAGGCTTCATTACATATGATTTCCGATGGATTAAATCTGCTCACCTCATCTAACAGCTTTCTTTCCGCATCCACCTCTGTCGTAAAAAAATCACCTGTTGTGACATCACAGGTTGCTATGCCGTATTTGTCTTCAGTGTATACAATCGACATTATATAATTGTTTTTTGCCTCATCTAAAGAAGCCATATCAGTGTTAGTGCCAGGTGTCACAACACGGATTACCTCTCGCTTTACGATTCCCTTTGCCTGCTTTGGATCTTCCATCTGTTCACAGATAGCTACCTTGTGACCGTTTGATACGAGTCTGTTGATATATGAGTCTGCCGCGTGAAACGGGACTCCACACATAGGAGCTCTTTCTTCAAGTCCGCAGTTTTTGCCGGTGAGTGTAAGCTCAAGCTCCTTTGAAACCATTATCGCATCGTCAAAAAACATCTCATAGAAGTCTCCTAAGCGATAAAATAAAATACAATCCTTATATTGTTCTTTTGTCTGCAGATAATGCTGCATCATTGGTGATACTTCTGCCACGAATATTTCCTCTCTTTACGTGTATAAATATTATTCATGTGTATAAATATTATTTAAAATCCGGCCTATATTTTTTAATAATTGCTTCTGCGACCTTTATGCCGTCGATTGCCGCAGATGTAATGCCTCCTGCATAGCCTGCGCCCTCTCCGCAAGGGTATACACCCGAGATGTTGCTCTCAAAGGATTCATCTCTTTTTATGCGAAGCGGAGAAGATGTGCGTGTCTCCATACCGGACAAAATTGCATCTTTTCTGTCAAAACCATGTATCAGATGACCAAAATGTTCCATTCCAAGCTTGAACGACTGCTCCATGTCAGCGTTCATCAGTCCATTCAGCTTTGCAAAGACGGTGTTTCCCTTTGTACAGGAGCTAAAATCACCGTATGCTGTTGTTAATCTGTCATCACAGAAATCACCGAAAAGCTGCTGTGGTATTAAACCATTGCCTCGCTTATAATTTTCTGTTTCAAGCTTTTCTTGATATCTCACTCCGGCGAGGGCATCATCTGCTCCGAAATCCTTCGGCGAAACAGATACTATGATGGCACTGTTCGCATTTTTGCTGTTTCTGTCGTGATAGCTCATGCCGTTAACCACTGTGTGATTTTCGGTTGACGATGAGTTGACCACATATCCTCCCGGACACATGCAGAATGAATAGACTCCTCTGCCATTCGGAAAATTGGAGGTAACCTTATAAGGACTTGGAGGAAGTATGATTTTCTTTTGAATACCATACTGTGATTCATCTATCATGCGCTGCGGATGCTCCACGCGAAAGCCGACTGCAAAGCTCTTGCACTCCATATCAAAGCCTTTGTTGTAAAGCATATCAAATGTATCTCTGGCGCTGTGTCCGAGTGCCAGAACGCATACATCTGTCTTTATCTCACTATTACTGTTACTGTCAGAATCCGTGTAAACACTTAATAGCTTTTGGGAAACTATGTCAAGATTGTTTACACAGGTATCAAATACAAATGTAGCACCATTGTCAACCAAAAACTCACGCATATTGACAATTACTTCTGAAAGTACATCAGTACCAATATGTGGCTTGTTGTCATAAAGTATGGACGGATCTGCCCAAAGCGCACAAATGTCTCAAGCACAAGACGATTTCTGCCCGAAGGATCCTTTACGGATGTATTCAGCTTGCCGTCTGAAAAGGTTCCGGCACCGCCCTCACCAAACTGTACATTGCTTTTGGGATTAAGTATGCCGCTCTCCCAGAATTTTTGTACATCGCAGGTTCTTTTCTCAACCCGGCTGCCACGCTCGATAACTATCGGGCGAAAACCTGCCTCTGCCAGTATATATGCACAAAACAAGCCGGCAGGTCCTGCCCCTGCAATAACAGGTCGCCTGTCAAGCGGTATATGGCCGCATGCAGGTATCATGTACTCTTTTTCTTTATATATGAGCACAGATGAGCTGGCTGCTCTTTTTACAATTGCTTCTTCGCTATTTTTTGTATCCTCTATCTCTACAGCAACTGAATATGTATAGAACAGCTCAGGCTTTTTACGCGCGTCAAGTGATTTCTTTAATATCCGGTATGTAAAGCCTGTCTTGGCATTGAGCTTAAGCATTTTTATTATTTTCTTTTTTAATGCCTCATCACTGTGTGTGACGGGGAGCTTTATCTGGTTAATTTTAATCATTTACTGCATTTCTCCTGCTATATATCCACTTGTCCATGCCCACTGCAGATTGTAGCCACCGCATATGCCGTCCACATCAAGCAGCTCGCCGCAAAAGTAAAGCCCCGGATGGATTTTGGACTCCAATGTACGTACATCTATTTCCTTTGTATATATGCCGCCTGCACACACCTGTGCAAATTCGGCTCCTCTTGGCTTTTTTACCGAAACGGCTGTATGCTTTATTGAGCGGGTGAGACTTTTACAATCATCATCTGTCAACAGCCTTCCCTTTTTGTCAGGAGATACACCTGATTTGTGTATCAGCTCAAGAAGAAGCTTATTGTTTAAAAGTCCGTTAAGCATCTCATTTAACGAGCGGTTGTCTGTCGTTGTAATGCTTCTGTCCTTTATGTACCATTAAGCTCATCATCACTAAAAGCCGGCAAAAAGTCAATTATCACCTCGACCCTTTGAGCTTTATCGAGGGCTCTTGACATAAGACTTGAAATCTGAAAAACCGGGATGCCTGAGATGCCATAGTCGGCTAACTGCAGCTCCCCTGTATTTTGCTCTGTCATTTGACCGTCTATCACGGAAGCGACAGTGGCATCGCACCTGACACCTGTGATTTTTTTGAAATTTAGGCCATCACAGCTAAAGCCGCAAAGCGCGGGTAATGGCTTTTGGATATGATGGCCGAGAGCTTCTATCTGTCGAAACAGGCTTCCGTCACTTCCAAGCTTCGGGGAAGCCGTAAGGCCACACGCTATGATAAGCTTTTTGGACTTAAAGCTGCCATTGTCTGTTTGGATGCAGTAACCGGTCCGGTCATCTGTCTTCTTATTAGTTGCCGGATTAGAAGCAGACTTTGTGTCCTCAGCCGTAATCCTTGCAGTCTTGATTTCTGTAATACTAATGCCTGTTTTCACATCCACATGAAGCCTCATAAGTTCCATGCGAAAGGCTGACACAACAGATGCAGCCTGTCTTGAATTTGGATAAATGTAGCCTGCATTGTCATATGCAGGTATTCCAAGTTCTTTAAAAAAACGTATTGTGTCTGCATAATTAAATTGCGACAACCCGTTTTTAATCAGTGCTTTACTGCCGTGAAACTTATTTACAGACATATCAGTGTTTGTGAAATTACATCTGCCGTTTCCTGTTGCAAGTATTTTCTTTCCTATATCATCCTTGTGCTCTAAAAGTGCCACACGTGCTCCCTTTGATGCAGCAACTGCTGCCGCCATCAGCCGGATGCACCGGCACCTATTATAATTACATCGTACATATTCTTTCCCCTAACTGATTTATTTTAACATTAACTTGAATAGCTTTCAAGAAAATCGTACAAATCAGTTTCGTTAAAAAAGTAGAGTCCGTTTGTAACCTTATTTTTTGCTTCATCTGGCAGTTCTTCAAAATACACGCCTGTGTCAAAGTATTTTTCACTTGCAGTGGCGTTGTATACAGACAGCATTCCGGAGTCGTTTTTGATACAGTATTTTGCATTCTTAGCCTCATTTGATGTCAGAAGGCTTTCTTTTTCATTTTTTTTCTTTTTTTATCATTTTCATTGCTTTGTGCAATTATCGCAGCCTTGTCTGCTGCTCTTTGCGTATTGATTTTTTCTATCATAACAAGTGCAAGAAGAATTACAACAATAGTTAAAAAACAGATACTGATTTTGCTTTTCATATTATCACCTCAAAATCAGTATCTGTAAATTTTTGTTATTTATTCAATTTTATAATAAATGACATTTTTTTGCCACTTTTATGATAAGTGTGCCCTTTGGAAAATGTCTAAGCTCATCCTCAGTCAGTCCCTTGAGTAAAAGCAGCGCCACAGCATATGAGATAACCGCAATGATTGCAGCAAGAATGAAGGCGATAATCTCAATATGACAGGCCTTGTAAAGTATAAAGTATACTATATACGAAATAACTCCCATTATGAGCGAGCTGATGGCCGGTATGATAAAGGTCTTTTTTTATTTCCTGCTTAAAGCCGCTGTACTTCTTTAAAGCCATGCTGTTCATAAAGCACATGAGCAATGCAAAAAACGTATTGGCAAGCACAACTGCATGTATATTGAGCCTGAATATGAGCATAAGCAGTATGAGTACTATGACATGCGCTACAATCGATATCGCAGCGTTGATTACCGGAACTTTGAGCCTGTCAATGCCCTGCAGCAGTCCGTTGGACAGAGTGGAAAGAGAGTAAAATACTACCGCAACCGCACCGACATACATCATAAGTGATGCCTCAGCATTTGTTGCACGGGTGCTTGAGAACAGTATATTAAATATTGGCAGTCCAAACACGGCAAGCCCTACTGCACATGGGAATGCGACAACCATGATAAAGCGTGTGGAAAGATTAATCTGTCCTCTCACTGCTTCCATATCGTCCCTGTGATATGCGCCTGTAAGCACCGGCACGAAGGATGCTGCCATAGCTGATGCTATGGATATAGGCACATTGATTAAAAGCTTGTACTTTCCGGTGTATACACCCCACCATACGTCTATATCATTCTGAGTGTATCCCTGAAGCAGTGCAACCTGCTTGAAAATACCCTGGTCGATAATACCACTGATATTGTATATAGTAGTACTTAAAAGCACAGGAATAACCGTGATTACAAGAATCTTCATTGTGTAGCCAAATGAGCTCACCCTAACATTTCGTTCTCTTTTCATCTGCCTCTTAAACACCTTCATATAGATGGCAAAGATAAATACTACAAATAAAAGAGCCGCTACAGAGCCAAGCACTGTTCCAAGTGTACCGCCGGCTGCACCATATGCTGCGGCATAGTGTTCCTTGTCACCAAGCACTGCACCAATCCTTGTACCTGTACGGTATAGCACATATGCAGCCCATACACTGACTATGGCATTTACTATCTGCTCTATTATCTGTGAGACGGCACTCGGCATCATAGTACCCAGTCCCTGGAAAAAGCCTCTGATGACGCCGAGCACTGCAACTACCAAAAGCCCCGGAGCCAGTACTCTTAAAGCAAAAATACTGTATGGTGTGTTAAGAAGCGTTGTTGCAAAAAAATTGCCACCAAAAAACAGTATGAGTGCCACCGTTGTTCCACTGATGGTTGCAAAAAGCAGAGCGCACTTAAGTATCTGATAGGTCGCAGTCCGCCTCTTTTTTGCCATCTGGCTGAAACCATCTTTGATACGGCAAGTGGTAAGCTGTATGATGATATAATAAGCATGACATTATATATTTCAAAGGCTGTGGAATAATAGCCGATTCCGATATCGCCCAATATACGCTGCATCGGAATACGATATATGAGTCCTATTATTCTGCTTATAATAGATGCTACGGCAAGTATGGAGCCCTGTACTAAGCATTACTTGCCCCATTGTTTTTTTTAGACATTTATAAAATCCTCTGTTTCAATTGATAACCAGCTTAAATATTAGCGTGTTATACCTAAAGCGTCAAGTATTTTTCTCTGGTGCTCTTCCATTACGGCTGCCTCATCAGCCTCCATGTGGTCATATCCGAACAGATGAAGCATGCTGTGTGTAATCAGAAAGGCAAACTCTCTTTTTTCGCTGTGTCCGTATTCTAATGCCTGCTCCTTTACTTTGTCGACGGATATGATAATGTCGCCCAGCATGACCTCTCCTGTATCAGGATTGAAATCATCCTCATTCTCATCTGAAAGGAAAGAAAAATCTCCGGGTGTTTCATATGAAAGCATCGGAAAAGATAATACATCTGTAGGCCTGTCTATCTGTCTGTACTCCTTATTGATGACATGTATCCCTTTATTGTCTGTCAGTGTCAAATTAACCTCCGCCTCATACGGAAAGCTCTCCTGCTCAAGTGAAGCAGAAACAACAGCTTCTGCGACCTTTTCATAATCAAAATTAAAATTGCATTCTACTTCTTTTTCGATAAAAAAACTCATTTAAGCAGCTCCTCCTTTGTAAGATAGTCTCGTATTTTTAAAAAGTGATTCATGGAAAGCCCTGATTCATCATACATTCCTGAGCTTGACAGCTCATTTAATGTCTGGATAATAAGTATCTCGTGATTCCATTCACTGTCTGCCACATCGTTTTTGATATGATCAAGCCTTACTATTAAAGCATCGACCATATGGATGAGTGCGGATTCAGGGGTCTGTGGATGTCTTAGCTTGCCATAGTACTCATAGAGTATATTGGTCAGCTTTTCAGGAAAATGCATGGCTAATGCCTGTTCCACTCCTTCCATGACGCTTTTATGCTTCTGCCACTGCCCTATGCGGTAATAAAGCCTCCTGCTGCACATAGCGCTGTATCCAGTCCTGCAGCCTTTGCAGCCTTTATGCAATCGTCGATACGAAATTGCCATGATTGTATTCAGAGAAATTGTGCTTTTTAAGCTGCTTTACAGCAGGAAAATCCTCCTCTATTATTGCTATAAGCCTGTCATTTGTTTCATCAGCGCTAAGTGGCTTAAATACCCTGGCACAAATGATGCCGATAAGCGAAACAATCATGCCGCTTACAGCTCCGGCAATAATAACGGAAACAGAAAACTCCTTTGTTGACATATAATAGAATATGCCCGGTGTCACAATGCTCATACTGATTATGATCAGATATATACATATCTGAAGCTTGTCCTCCTTTAGCATCTTTGCAAGGATAGCACCTGTGATTACAAGAAGCAGCTCACATACGAGCTCAAAGCAGTCGCCGGATACAGTGATTGAAAGCAATATACAAAAATAAGTACCGCTTATAAATGCCAGAAACTCATTGCCAATCAGACAAAGCAATATAGGAAAAATCATCACCGGCCTGCTGTACAGTGGCATAAAACCGCTTATGATACACACTACAGAGCAAATGATAAACGCAAACGTAAACCTAAGATAATCAGTTCTTGAGTTGTTCGACAGCTGCAGTGTGTTCCGCTCGTACTCAAGCTCAAATAAAAGCAGCATATAAAATATGATATCTAAAAACCCATGCATATCCACTCATCCGGATATACATCACCAAGCAGACACAGCACAAATGAAAGAGCTAAGATTGATATAAAAATTGATATTAGTGATACAACCCTTCTCAATTGCTCTTCCTCTGCTTTCTTGCAGTCTTTGCAGTCTGCTTATTTTCATAATCATCATATGCCTGAACGATTTTTTGTACAAGCGGATGACGCACGACATCCTTGCTTGTCAGATTGCATATGCCTATATCATCTATTTTTTTAAGCACCTAAGTGCCACATCAAGCCCTGATTTTGCTCCCGGTGCAAGATCCTTTTGTGTCGCATCACCTGTCACGACAACTTTTGAGCCAAAGCCGATTCGTGTAAGAAACATCTTCATCTGTGCAGGAGTTGTATTCTGTGCCTCATCAAGTATGATAAATGCATTGTCAAGTGTACGGCCTCTCATGTACGCAAGAGGAGCCACCTCAATAAGGCCCTTTTCCATGTTGCGCTGGAAGCTCTCAGCTCCCATTATCTGATAAAGAGCATCGTACAACGGTCTCAAATATGGGTCAATCTTGCTTTGCAGATCTCCCGGCAGAAAGCCAAGCTTCTCGCCTGCTTCAATCGCAGGACGTGTCAGAATAATACGGCCCACCTGCTCATTTTTAAAAGCTGTTATAGCCATTGCCATGGCAAGATAGGTCTTTCCTGTTCCGGCAGGACCCATGCCAAACACAATCATCTTTTTCCTGATTGCATCGACATATTCCTTCTGGCCTATGGTTTTTGGCTTTACAGGCTTGCCATTTATTGTGTGACAAATGATATCCTTGTCAATCTCAACAATCTCACTGCCTCTATGCTCCTCTAAAAGTGCAAGTGCATAGTTTACGTTCTGCTCTGTAATGATGTTGCCTCTCTCAGCCAGCGCAATGAGCTGCTCGAACACCTCTTTTGCCCCATCAATATTCCCCTGCGCTCCGATAATCTTTAAGGATCATCTCTTAAGACAAGTGTTACGTGCAGTGTGCGCTCTATTTTCTTGGCGAATGCATCAAACTGTCCAAAGACGTTTGGAATATATTCGCCCGGTATTTTTATAGATACTTCATTTAAACTCATTAGCTCATGTGCCTTTCAATCAAAATATTTTTCATTATAACATAAAAATAAAATTTGTCATAATTTACCTATAATTAATTCCCTCTGATATATCAATTTTCATGGTATTTTTTTCTATGTATATACTGCACCACGTGATATCGGGATATTTTTCCTCAAGCTTCTTTTCAAGGAGCTGTAATCTGCTCTCTTGTGGCTGCCTATTGTTACATTTTCACTCTCAATAAAGGAGATGACCGACTCATCATACGTGAAACGGTTTCCTTCAGGCACAATGTGCCAGATTCTTGTGCAGATGAGTGCATGTATACAAAAAAACGCCGGTAATTGCAGCCGTAATAATACGTATTTTATATAGAAATGCTCTTATTGCAAAGTATCCCTGTCTTTTTACCACGAGAAGCCTTGTATGCGTCTTTTTCAGGTGCGGCTTCATTAGAAAAATATCTTCTGTACTGCAGCAGGCCTCATATTCCTTTGGACTTACATATTTAAGGTTCCATATTTTTATATGGTTTGCCGTGCACAGATTTATGAAGCGCCTGATATTGCAGCCTGTTAGCCTTACTGTTGCATAAGCTTTAATACTCATATATAACACCCTTTAAATGACCGGCTATTATTATTAAATCCTTTGTAAATTCCTTGATTTCAAGGCGGCTGCCGGATATTTTTATGTACTGTCTGCTGCCCTTACAGTTACGGCCTTGTCCGAAAATGACAGAATACCCTTGTGGTTTTCTATAGTCAACTCATTATAACCATATGCTGTTACAATTGGAAGCCCTAGCACTATGTCCTTTGGAAGCTCGAACGAATCAGTTACTTTTTGCATCTTCATATATTAACATATGTTTATTTAGGCTGAATTATGCCGGTTATTTGTGGTACGGCTCATTATTGCTGATGCGAAACGACCTGTAAATCTGCTCCAGTAAAATTACGCGCATGAGCTGATGGGGGAATGTCATTTTAGAAAATGAAAGCTTATAGTCAGCGCGCTTCAATACATCATCGGACAACCCGAGAGAGCCTCCTATTACAAAAACAAGATGACTTTTGCCTCCTGTCATAAGCTTATCCATCTTCTGTGACAGCTCAACCGAATCAAGCTGTTTTCCATCTATCGCCAGACAAAATACATATGCATCGTCTTTTATATTTTTAAGAAGCCTCTCACCTTCTTTATTTTTTACGATGTCTATCTCTGTCTGTGTGGCCTGTTCGCTTGTCTTTTCATCGGAAACCTCAGTGATTTCAAGCTTACAGTAACGGCTTAGGCGCTTTGAGTACTCAGCAATCGCATCTCTGTAAAATTTTTCTTTAACTTTTCCTACACATAATATTGTAATTTTCATCGTTTCATTATAACATATAACTATAATTAAACAATATGGAGGCCGTATGAAAATATACGTTGATGAACAAAAACGATACGATGATACAAAAGCAACCGGACAGTGCTTCACCGGAGTCGGTGCGATAGGGCTTATTGCTATTGTGCTGCTTGATACAGGAGTTATAAAGCTTGCCGCTTTAGACTCGGTAAACAAGCTTATGGTTTCTATCGTAATGGGGCTTGTTTTCTTGATATTTTTTATCATAGGAATGAAGTCATTTATGGAGCTAAAGGACATTTCAAAAAAAATTGACCGGAATAATTCCCTCGAAGAGGAAATCATGGAATACGTGACCGTCACTCATAGGGACGAGCTTATGACTTTAGCGTCATCTGGTGAAAAAGGAGATGCCTGTTCAGGTGATTTATACTACAAAAGAGCTGAGCTTATCACATCAGTCATTACTGAAAAATACAGCCTGCTTGAGGAAAGCTTCCTCGATCATATGGTTGAAGAAATTTATTCTAAAATTTATAGTGATATTGTCGAAGAATAGTGCTATAATAATAACAATTTATTTTTTATGAGGTGAACAAAATGAAAGAACTGCAAGATCGAATTCTCAAGGATGGCCAGGTAATTGGCACAAACATCTTAAAGGTCAACAAATTTATCAACCATCAGGTAGATCCGGTGCTTATGGAGCACATCGGTGAGGATTTCGCAAATCACTTTGCCGATAAGGGAATCACAAAGGTTGTCACAATAGAGAGCTCAGGAATTGCTCCTGCACTTATGGCAGCAGCCAAGATGAATGTACCGCTTGTTATTTTAAAGAAGCAGCCTTCAAAGACATTACATAATGATTTATATCAGACACAGGTTACTTCATTTACAACAGAGAAGAGCTATGAGCTTACACTCTCACGCGATGTTATCTCAGAGGATGACAATATTCTTTTGATTGATGATTTCATGGCTGACGGAGAGGCTGCTACAGGTGCCATCAGACTTCTTCGCATGGCTCACGCTACAGTTGCCGGTATAGGAATCCTTATTGAGAAGTCATTCCAGCCTGGCAGAAGAAAGATCAACGAGCAGGGCTATGAGGTTTACTCACTTGCACGTATCAAGTACATGGATGAATATCAGATAGATTTTATCGAAGAAAATTAAAATAAGATTTAATATTTAAAATCAATACATATTATACGAAAAATCCACTACCCTATTTACAGATTTATGAGTCTGTCAATGGGTAGTGGATTTTTATTATTGTTAAAGTATATGTTTTATGCCAAACTGCCGGATTATGCTCCGAAATCGAAAAGTGAAAGCTGGTTTGACTCCGGCAGTGAACCAAGCAGTCCCAAATCTGACATGAGGTCTACGGCTGTTCGCGATACATGAGTTCTCTCCCTGAAATCGTCCTTTGAGAGGAATGGTCCGTCCTTTGCCGCTTCCGAAATATAAATAGCGGCATTGTCGCCCAGTCCGTCAATACTGTTTATGGCCGGCATGAGCTTACCGTCAATTATCTGGAAACGGTTAGGGTGAGCCCTGTATATATCAAGAGGCATGAAATCAAAGCCTCTGGCATACATCTCCTGTACGATACGCATGTCCTTAAATACATCCTGCTCCTTGTTTGACAGCGTGTCTTTTCTTTTCTTATAGTCCTTCATGTAGTTTTCGAGTCGGTCCTTTCCCTGACACATAAGCTCATATGAAAAGCCTGTAGCACGGATTGAAAAGTATGCTGCGTAGTATGCAAGCGGATAGAAAACCTTACAGTAGGCGATTCTCCATGCCATCATAACGTATGCCGCAGCATGGGCCTTAGGGAACATGTACTTGATTTTCTCGCATGACCAGATATACCAGTCAGGCACACCATGTGCCTTCATATCCTCCTTCCACTGTGGCCACTGAGGGCATTTGCCCTTGGCAATAATGCCCTTTCGCACCTTCTCCATGATGTTGAAGGCCTCCTCAGATTCAAGTCCCATGGAAATCAGATATGTCATAATATCATCTCTGGTACAGATACAGGTTGAAATGGTAGCTGTGCCTTCCTCGATAAGAGTCTGTGCATTGCCAAGCCATACGTCGGTACCGTGTGATAATCCGGCGATACGAATGAGGTCAGAAAACTCCTTTGGCTTTGTATCAAGGAGCATGCCCATGGCAAAATCGGTACCAAACTCCGGTATACCTAAAGCTCCAAGCGGACATCCATCGATATCCTCAGGCTCTATGCCCAAAGCGGAGGTGTTCTGAAACAGTGACATGACAGCTTTGTCGTCAAGCGGAATCTTTGTCGGGTCAACACCTGTCAGATCCTGCAGCATACGAATCATGGTAGGATCATCGTGTCCAAGTATATCGAGCTTTAACAGGTTGTGGTCGATTGAATGGTAGTCAAAATGCGTTGTCGTGATGTCAACGGTCATATCATTCGCAGGATGCTGTACAGGAGTAAAGGTATTAATCTCCTCACCCATCGGCAGCACGACTATACCACCCGGATGCTGTCCCGTAGTACGTCGAACACCAACGCAGCCCTGCACTATCCTGTCTATCTCGCAGTTTCGCTTTCTGACACCGCGCTCCTCATAATAGTTTTTAATGTATCCAAATGCGGTCTTGTCAGCAAGTGTACCTATGGTTCCGGCTTTAAAGGTCTGGCCCTCACCGAAAATAACCTCGGTATATTTGTGTGCCTTTGACTGGTACTCACCGGAGAAGTTCAGATCGATATCCGGCTCCTTGTTTCCCTTGAAACCGAGGAAGGTCTCAAATGGAATATCAAAGCCCTCCTTGCTTAACGGTCTGCCGCACTTTGGACAGAGCTTATCCGGCATATCACAGCCACCACGGCCTGAAAATGCCTGTACCTCTGGTGAATCAAAATCACTGTATTTGCAGTGAGTACACAAATAGTGAGCATGCAGCGGATTAACCTCTGTGATACCTGACATGGTTGCGACAAATGAGCTTCCTACGGAGCCTCGTGAGCCAACCAGGTAGCCGTCCTCATTTGATTTCCACACAAGCTTCTGTGCGATGATGTACATTACGGCATAGCCGTTTGAAATAATAGAGTTAAGTTCTCTGTCAAGACGCTCCTTAACTATCGGCGGCAGCGGATCTCCGTACATCCTGTTTGCCTTGTTATAGCAGATTTCACGAAGCATGCCGTCAGAGTTTTCGATAACCGGCGGACATTTATCAGGTCTGACCGGTGAGATACGCTCACACATGTCTGCTATCTTATTGGTATTGGTGATGACTACCTCCTCAGCCTTTTTGCTTCCGAGATATTCAAACTCCTTTAGCATTTCCTCTGTGGTCCTTAAGTAAAGCGGAGCCTGCTCATCTGCATCCTTAAAGCCCTTACCGGCCATGATAATACGACGGTATATCTCGTCCTCGGGGTTTAAGAAATGTACGTCACAGGTTGCAACAACCAGCTTTCCAAATTCCTCTCCAAGCTTTACGATTCGCTTATTTATATCGATAAGGTCATCGTTTGAAGCAATATCGGAATCCTCGTCACGTATCATAAATGCGTTGTTGCCAAGAGGCTGTATCTCCAGGTAATCATAGAAATTCACAAGTCTTGTGATTTCCTCCTGTGGTCTTCCGTTTAAAATGGCCCTGTAAAGCTCTCCTGCCTCACAGGCTGAGCCTATTAAAAGCCCATCACGATACTTGTTAAACTCTGATTTTGGTATTCTCGGTCTCTTATTATAATACTTGATGTGTGACAGTGAGATAAGTCTGTAGAGATTGGTACGCCCCTGGTCACAGGTTGCAAGAATGATGGCATGGTATGTAGGCATCTTCCTTATCATCTCAACAGATGATTTTGCCAGGGCATTTACCTCATCTAAGCTTGATATGCCCCTGTCCTTTAGCTTTTCTATGAATTTGACAAATATCTCTGCGGTACATGCGGCATCATCCACCGCTCTGTGATGATGATCAAGCGAGATGTTTAGAGCCTTGGCTACTGTATCCAGCTTAAATCTGTTTAGCTGTGGCAGAAGCACTCTCGCAAGAGCCACCGTGTCAACAATTGTAGGATTATACTCCATGCCAAGCAATGCGCAGTTTCGCTTTATAAAGCTCATATCAAAGTCAGCGTTGTGGGCGACCATGATGCAGTCCTTGCAAAACTCCATAAACTGTGGCAGTATGACATCCACTGTTGGCGATGTGATAACCATGTCATCCCTTATCGAGGTGAGCTCCTCAATCCTGAACGGAATAGGTACCTCAGGGTTTATAAATGTGGAATAGCGGTCTACAATCTCGCCACCGATGACCTTCACCGCACCTATTTCTATGATTTTATTCTTTTCCGGAGAAAAGCCTGTTGTCTCTATATCAAATACCACGTACTTGTCATCCAGCGACTGACCGGCTGCATTCTCCACAATATCCTTTGTATCATCGACCAGATATGCTTCCACACCGTAAATGACCTTGAATTTGTCATCCACAGTATGGTTAGCGTCAGGGAATGCCTGCACATCACCGTGTCCGTAATAGCAATGGCCTTGTGTCCCCAGCGCATTGCACACTTCACAATATCCTTTACGTCAGACACGCCATCCATGTCACTCATCTTGGTGTGACAGTGAAGCTCAACACGTTTTTCAGCAGCAGTATCCTCCCTCTTTGATGTAAAATCAGGTATCTTTTTAAGTCCGACTATTGAGCTTATTGACAAATCACTGTCATATTTATCTACAGTCACAACTCCCTTTGCCTTAACAAAGTTGCCCGGGGCAATATATGCAAGAATATCTGCTACGTCATCATTTCTGGCAAAAAGCTTGAGCATGATAGTGTCTGTGAAATCAGTGACCGCAAACATAATGATGGTCTTTTCGTTTCTGATTTCGCGGGATTCAACCGTAAGAATCTTGCCCTTTATTGTAACCTCACCGATAGGACCGTCAATCTTTTCAATAGCCATCTCCTCATCATCAAAGCTTCTTCCGTACACGATATCAGGGTCATTGTCATATTTGCGCCTGAAATCTCCCTTGCGCTCGAACTTCTTCTCAAATTTCTTTTCAAATTTCTTCTCAGGCTTTTTATCAGTGCCTGTCTTTGCTTCATTCTTCTTATCTGAGGCTTTAGGAAAATCTGATGTGCCACTCTTTTTTGTATCAGATGTATTTTCACTGCCTCCTACGAACATTGCACCGTCATCGACAACCACCTTAGCTTCTTCATCACCGTCATCCTTTGCCATGGCAAATTTAGTGCGGGCGACAATATTTTGCACCTCCTGCTCAATCTGCTTGTCAGCATTCTGACGGTATTTGCTGATTTTTGGTTTTTCGTACTGCAGATTAACGATAAAATCCATCCCACAGCGCTCGCAGAACACCTTCTCAAGAAATTCTATGACCGAATTGCCTCTGGTCTTTGCGATTATTGTCTCCTCAAGTGTGACTGTGACATGTGTATCGTCGGTAAAGCTCCACTTTGAGGTTCGCAGCAGATTGTACAAAAGTACACTGTGACTGTTTATTTCGTCAAGATACTGTCAAAATAGACATCAAAAAGAGTCTTCGGTGTGTACTGCGAAGACAACTCGTAAGACTCTATAATTTTTACTGTAATATCTTTACTTTTAAATATCTGTTTTTTTATGCTTTCTTCTAGCTTCCAGATATTTTTTTGAAAATAAGGCGTTTTGCTTTTACATATATTTTGTAAAAATCTCTTGCATGGTTTACGGAAATTCTGGTGACATCAGCATTCTCCAGCAGATTCTCCATATCCTTGTCCAGCTTAAGTGTAGGGAAAACTTCCTTAAATGTCTTTGTCAAAATTATTCACCCCAATGGTCAAGCTCATATTTCAATGCACCCAAAAGCTCGCTCTCAGGCACCTTTTTAAATACCTCACCGTGTTTTATGATAAGACCCTCGCCGATTCCTCCGGCCACGCCAAGATCTGCTTCCTTTGCTTCACCCGGTCCGTTTACCACACAGCCCATGACAGCAACCTTTATGTCAAGGTCATATCCTGAAACCATTGTCTCCACCTGATTTGCAAGCCCGATAAGATCTATCTGTGTGCGGCCGCAGGTAGGACATGAAACAACCTCTATGCCACCCTTTCTAAGACCCAGAGTTCTTAAAATGAGCTTGGCAGACTTTATTTCCTCGAGAGGGCTTCCAGTGAGAGACACACGTATTGTATCACCTATGCCCTGGCTTAGTATCAGTCCGAGTCCGATAGCAGACTTTATATTGCCGCTTATTATTGTGCCTGCCTCTGTGATACCCACATGGAGCGGATGATTGGTTTTATCTGAAATAAGCTCATGTGCTTTAACACACATCATGACATCTGATGATTTGATGCTTATGACAAGATTGTCATACCCCATATCCTCTATGAGCTTTACCTTGTCCAAAGCGCTCTCCACAAGTCCCTCTGCTGTCACACCATGATATTTCTCTACCAGGTCTTTTTCAAGAGAGCCACTGTTTACACCGACGCGGATAGGGATATTTCTCTCCTTTGCTACATCCACGACAGCCTTTACCCTTTCTGCGCTTCCTATGTTGCCGGGATTGATTCGGATTTTGTCGGCTCCGTTTTCAATCGCAGCTATTGCAAGCTTGTAATCAAAGTGTATATCCGCAACAAGCGGTATGCTGATTTGTTTCTTAATCTCCTTAAGTGCCCTTGCAGCCTCCATCGTAGGCACAGCACATCGGATATATCACAGCCTAAGTCTGTCAGCGCGTTTATCTGCGCAACTGTGTCAGCTACATTCTCAGTCTTTGTATTAGTCATTGACTGTATGAGAATCGGGTTTCCTCCACCGATTACTTTATTTCCGATTTTTACTATTTTTGTCTCCATGTGTATATCTCCAATCTGTTATAAAATCAGACTATTAGATTTCTGATATCATTGAACATGACAACAACCATCAGAAGAAGTAAAAGCACTATGCCAACGAGATGCACATAGCCCTCCTTCTCAGGGTCCACTCTCTTTCTTCTTATGGCTTCAACTATCAAAAATACAAGTCTGCCACCATCAAGTGCCGGCAGTGGCAGCAGGTTCATCACACCGAGGTTTGCAGAAATCAGCACGCCCCAGTTTAGCATATTTAGTATGCCAAGCCATACTCCGGACATAGAAACTGCCTGCTCATAGGTATCTCCCATGTTCTTTACAATGCCTACGGGTCCGCTTAAGTTATTTACAGATGCAGCCCCTGTACAGAGCATTTTAAGCCCCTCTATTGTTGTATAGATGTTGTATTTCACCTCGTAGCAGCTATAAAGCAGCGCCTTTCCAAAGCCGGGCTTTGTACGCTCTCCCGACACGTTAAAGCCGTACAGATACCTCTTTGTTGTCTCGTCATATTTAGGCTTCAATGTGGTGGTGTGCCTTTTGCCATCCCTAAGGTAGGTCACATCAACTGTTTCACCTTCGTGAAGCATCGAGTAGAGGCTTATCTCGCGGTAAAAGTGTATATTCGTATTGTTCAGCTTTACAATCTCATCACCGGCCTTGATACCGGCCTCCTCAGCCGCATACCCCTCAATAACACCGGCAAGCTTTGGACTGTCATAGCCTACAGAGCAGATGATAATGAGAGCAAAAATAAATGCCATGATAAAATTAAAAAACGGCCCTGCAAAAACAACGCTTATGCGCGCCCACACTGATTTGTTGTTGAATGCCCTGTCATCACCTGAGTTTTCATCCTCACCCTCCATGATACAGCTCCGCCAAATGGAAGCAGCTTTATGGAGTATTTGGTCTCTCCACGCTGCACTCCAAAAAGAGTCGGTCCAAGTCCCAGACAAAATTCATTGACCTTTATGCCATTTGCTTTAGCAAGCCAGAAATGTCCGAGCTCGTGAAAAATTACTATGATGCTGAATAATATGATTGCAATAATAATACTAATAATGTTCAAAATTACCACCTTTTACTGATATAGTCATATGCGCACTGCTCTGTATCAAGTATCTCATCCACTGAAGGATTTTCAATAAATGATGCATTCTCCATACATGCCTCGATTATATCGATTATTTCCAGATATTTAATCTTTTTATTCAAAAACAGTGCCACCGCTCTCTCGTTTGCAGCATTGAAGGCCGTAGGAATATTGCCTCCTGCCCTTGCAGCCTTCATGGCGAGAGCAAGCCCTTTAAAGGTATCAAGATCCGGTGCCTCAAAGGTCAGATCCTTAAGCTTAAAGAGATCAAGCCTGTCACCGGAAAGCGCAGGTCTGCTTGGATAATACAGTGCATACTGTATAGGTATACGCATATCAGGAGTACCAAGCTGTGCTATAACTGCTCCATCCGCATACTCAACAGCCGAGTGAATGACACTCTGAGGATGCACTACAACCTGAATCTGCGACAAATCGACATCAAAAAGCCATTTTGCTTCAATCACCTCAAGCCCCTTATTGACCATGGTTGATGAATCAATAGTGATTTTTTGACCCATTGACCAGTTAGGATGCTTTAGTGCGTCCTCCACCCTTATACCTTCAAGCTCAGAGAGCTTTCTGCCTCTGAACGGACCTCCGGATGCTGTCAGAAGAATCTTTTTAATCGGATTCATAGAATTTCCCTGCAGTGACTGGAAGATGGCACTGTGCTCACTGTCCACCGGAAGAATGGACACACCATACTCTTTCGCAAGCGGGATAATGATATGGCCCGCTGTAACGAGGGTCTCCTTATTTGCGAGTGCGATGGTCTTTTTTGCCTTGATGGCGCAATTGTAGGACGAATGCCAAGCATACCGACAATTGCAGTTACAACTATATCGCAAGGCTCAATGGTGCACATCTAATGAGACCGTCCATGCCATAGCCTACTTCGATATCAGTATCCGCAAGGCTTGTGCGAAGCTTTTTGGCATCGTTTTCATCACTTACACTGACAAACTGTGGCTTAAATTCCCTTGCCTGTTTCTCTATAAGGGAGAGATTTCTGCCACAGGAAAGTGCCACAACCTGCATATCACCATGCTCTCTTATCACATCAAGTGTTTGTGTTCCGATAGAGCCGGTTGAACCAAGTATTGATATTTTTTTCATGATAATTCCTCGATTTATATTTTTCTCAGTGGTTCTGAATAGTTACCTTAGCTTTTTGTTTTCAATGGTTCTTAAATGTTACTTTTTAACTTAAAAAGAAGCTAGCCAGATAATAAATGATTGGTGCTGTGATAATCATGCTGTCAAAGCGGTCTAAAATACCACCATGTCCGGGTATCAGATGTCCGTAATCCTTGATATCATAATTACGCTTTATGGCTGATGCGCACAAATCTCCAACCATTGAAATAAGGCCTGCAACAGCAGCTATAACAGCAAGTATAGCAATCTCTGTGCCGTCTATATTCATATGATTTCTGAATATAAAGCAGTATAATGCTGTAAGAAGCGCACTGCCGAGTACACCACCTACTGCACCCTCTATAGACTTCTTTGGTGAAAGCTTTGGTGCCATTTTGTGCTTTCCAATCAGCACTCCGACGCAGTAGGCACATGTATCACAGCCCCAAGAGCATAAAAATACCAAGAAGGCAAGGTAAAGTCCGTTGTTGAGTGTACGTATCTGGTAGACATATGAAAGCATTGTTCCTACATAAAACATACCAAAAAAGGCTGCCATGAGCTGCTTTGCATCATATTTCGGGTATGACAGCACATACACGAACATCAGTACAATAAGAAAGCCCATGAAAAGCATCATTACATCAGGTATGAAGCTCCACCTTAAGTTGATGTAAAATAAAATCAAAGCAATATACGGTACAACCGATAAGAGCGATTTTTCAAATTTAAACACCCTGAAAAGCTCAAACATACCTATACACGAAATCAGAAGTGTTGAAAAAAGAAGCACCTCGTTTCCTGTTACTATAAGAAATATAGCGGCAATTACAAGAACTATACCACTAAGCAGTCTTGTCTTAAACATTATTTATCCTCCGTGTCGTTCGTTTCTTTTAATCCACCAAAGCGACGGTCTCTTTTATTATATGCATCTATAGCCTTTTTGAGTTCATTTTTATCAAATGCAGGCCACGGAACATCTGTAAAATAAAACTCAGCGTATGCAAGCTGCCAGAGCAGGTAGTTTGACAGGCGCTGCTCACCACTTGTGCGGATGAGTAAATCAGGATCCGGAAGCTCTCTTGTGTCAAGATATGATGAGAAAGTATCTGCATCTATATCGTCAGCTGAAAGCTTTCCATCATCATGGTCAGCTATCATATGCTTTACAGCACGTATCATCTCATCTCGGCTTCCGTAATTAATTGCAATTGTCAGGTTAAGACCTGTATTTACTGATGAAACTTCTTCAAGGTTTCTTATTTTCTCCTGAAAATTCTCTGAAAGCCTGCTTATCTCACCAATTACGCGCACACGCATATTGTTTTTATTGGCAGTCTTTATGCAGTTTTTAAGATAGCTTTCAAGAAGCTTCATTAGTGCAGCGACTTCAGACTCAGGGCGGTTCCAGTTTTCAGTGGAAAAGGCGTAAAGTGTCAGATATTTAACGCCGAGGTCGTTTGCAGCCTTACATATATTCTCAACATTTTTGGCTCCTACTGTATGACCGTAGTTTCTTGGCATACCCTTACTTTTGGCCCAGCGGCCGTTTCCGTCCAGAATGATTGCTATATGTTCCGGAGTACTCATATTTTATTTCCTTTCATTTATGCATATTATATATTTACAATCATGACGCATCATTTATTTGCTGGTCACACAGTTAAGTGTGAACAGTAAAACCGGGAATAAGCAAATAAGGGACACGAATAACATGTCCCTTGTTTGTATACGTGATATAAATACTATACAGTAAGTATCTCTTTACATTTTGCGTCAACCGCAGCGTCAACTTTTGCGACAAACTTGTCGGTAAGCTTTTGAGCGTCATCCTCGAGCTTTTAATCTCATCCTCTGAAATGCCTTCCTCTTTGCCGGTCTTCTTGATGCTGTCGATTGCATCTCTTCTGATATTGCGGACAGCAACCTTAGCTTCCTCGCCCTTTTTCTTGATGTCCTTTGCAAGATCTTTACGTCTCTCCTCTGTGAGCTCAGGGAAAACAAGTCTGATAAGCTTTCCGTCGTTTGTAGGATTAATTCCGATGTCAGAGCAGTTTATTGCTTTCTCAATCTCCTTAACCATAGAAGCCTCCCATGGCTGAATCTGAATCATTCTAGGCTCTGGAACACTTACATTGGCTACACTCTGAATTGGTGAAGGTGTGCCGTAATAATCTACACGAAGCTTGTCAAGAATATGTGGATTGGCTCTTCCTGCACGGATGCCTACATACTCTTCCTCGAGATTATTTAATGTTTTTTCCATTTTATCCTGGAAAGGGTTTAATCTTGAATCCATATTATCCTCCTGATATGCATTATATGCAATTTACTATACAGTAACCTTTGTACCGTTAAATTTGCCTGTAAGAGCATTTACAATGCTGTTTTCCTCATTGAGTCCGAATACATACATAGGCATCTTGTTCTCAAGGCACATGATAGACGCTGTGAGGTCAACTACTGCGAGCTTCTTCTCAACAACCTCTTCGATTGAAAGCTCATCATACTTCTTTGCAGCAGGATTGGTCTTTGGATCACTGTCATATACTCCGTCAATTGCTTTGGCAAGGTAAATACCATCTGCCTCAATCTCAATTGCACGAAGCACTGTGGCTGTATCTGTTGAGAAATAAGGATGGCCTGTACCACCGGCAAAGAAAACTACCATATCATGTGCGAAATACTTGTTTGCTCTGTCCTTAGAGAAAAGCTTTGTCATGTTGCCGCACTCAAACGGAGTAAGAACAGCTGTCTTCATTCCGACATATCTGAAAATCTCAGATACATAAATGCAGTTCATAACTGTAGCGAGCATACCAATCTGGTCAGCCTTTGTGCGGTCGATGGTCTCACTCGTTCTGCCTCTCCAGAAGTTTCCACCACCGATAACAATACCTACCTGTGTACCATTATCAACAATCTGTTTAACCTGTTTTGCAACCTCAATGACTGTAGCCTCATCAAAGCCGTGGTGCTTATCACCTGCAAGTGCTTCACCACTTAATTTTAGTAATATTCTACTCATATTTATTTACCCTCGAAAAGTCCCTGAACATCGATATCAGCGTATGTCTGAGAACAGAAGCCCTCGATAACGGCACCGTTGTTAATCTGTACTGAACGTGACTTGATATTACCCATGATAACTGCAGAAGTATCTACTACAACAGGTCCCTGAACATCTATATCGCCCTTTACAGCTCCTGCAATAACTGCTGAAGATGCTGAGATATTGCCGATGATAACAGATCCTGCACCTATCTTTACAGTTCCTGTTGAAACAATTTCACCCTCAACCTTAGCTACATCAGCGAAAAACTCTGATGAATTTGTGTTGCCGTTGACTGTTCCTGTAACAACAATCTTGCCGTTACACATTACATTTCCGTTGATGGTTCCCTGAATATCAAATGATCCTGATGACTGTAAATCTCCTGTGAGTACAGTACTTGCTGTGATGACTGATGTTTCGTCCTGTACATCTCCTGATAAAACGTTATTGTTTACTGGCTGTGTATTTACTGGCTGTGGTATATCATTCATTTGTGGTATCTGCTCCTCTTTTTGTGTATTGATTGTATGCTCTGCAAAATTTTCACTTGGAGTTGGTCTTGGTACAGTTGTCTCCTGTGGCTGCTCCTCGACATGCTCAAGTAATCCGTCGAGCTTTGAAAGCTCTGATGCAACGTCAACATTCTCTCCTATAGTATCAACTACAAGATTGTCAGCTGTCTGAGCCTTTGGCTCTACTTCTTTCTCAGGTACATCTCCGGGTACAAGCTCGTTTACAGCCTGAGAAAAATCATCCTTAAATTCTTTGAATAATCCCATGAATATTTCCTCCATTTATTATCTTATCCAACAGTATCTGATTTGATATATTGAACTTTATATGTATTATTATCAATCGGCAATATTTCGGCACCCTGCGCTTTTATGCTTTCAACAAGCGGCTCAATAGCCTCTGCCGTGGTTGATCTGTTTGAATCATCATGTAATAACACAACTGAATTGTCATATTTGGCAATACCTGAGGTGACATTATTGACAATATCATCGACACTGCAATTGTCGGCCGTATCACCAGAATTGATATTCCAGTCAAAGTATGTGATATGCTTTGAATTGAGTATCTTTACAAGCTCAACCATGTCTACATTACTAATCTGGTTCATGCTGCCACCGGGAAAACGATAAATATCCGGTGCTATTCCAGTCAGATTGGTGATATAATCGGAAATCTGTGTCAGGTCATCGGTAAATGCCTCTGTTGATTCATAAATTTTACTGTATGAATTACTGTAGGAAGCCATCGCAATAGTGTGTCCGTCCTGCACTATGCGCTTATAAACATCATCATATTTACCGGAGGTATCTGCTGTGACAAAGAAGGTAGCCTTGACGCCACAGTTGGCAAGGGCATCTAAAATGGCACCGGTGTTATCACCGGGAATACAATCAAAGGTAAGATATACCTTTCTTGTATCCCCATCATGATACACATTGTCTTTTGACTCAAGCTGTTTCACGACAGCCTGAGTTTTTGCGCCAGAGCTTTCTTCATCAGAAGCGATGTCACCATCATCAGACTCAGTACCGGTAACTGTGCTTGATATAGCTGTATTTAACTGAAGCTCAAGCTTGTATATTCTCGAATTCAGTTTGACAACCATGATGCCCAGTACAACTATGGCAAGTATAGATATTGCTATCCATATTGCTATAGTCATAATAATACCTGTCTTAATCCGGCTCACACGTTTGCGACGCTCTTGCTGCTGTCTGGCTAATTCATTATCCTTTGAGTCCATATGCGTCCCCCGTTATGATTGGTTTTGTTTCCTCTTACTATTTTACCATATTTTTATATCTTGTAAAGATAAAAAATTCCGCAAAAGTTTAAAAGTTAAACTTTTGCGGAACAGCATTCGTTTAATCAGTATAAAGATACAGTTTAGACTCCAGCCATCTGGGCAGCAACCTCAGCAGCGAAATCTTCCTGCTTCTTCTCCATACCCTCACCTACCTCGAAACGAACCATCTCGGTGATTGTAAGATCCTTAGAAACTGACTCAAGATATTTTGCAACTGACTGCTTTCCATCCTCTGCCTTAACATATGTCTGGTCAAGGAGACAAATCTCTTTTAACTGCTTAGATACACGACCCTCAACTAAACCATTGAACATCTTCTCAGCCACGATAGACTCCTTGTCTGCCATTGCAAGCTCACCAAGCTTTGCCTTAGCAGCATCTGATAAGAAGTTCCATACATAGTTCATGTTGTTCTTGTGCTCGTTGAAGTTGTTGATATCATCATCGCTCCAAAGCTTCTCATTAATAGCCTTGTCAATTAACTTATTAAGAATAGGCTTTGGAAGTGTTGTAGCATCATTTAATGCACTGTCAACAGTGATCTCTCTAAGCTTTGCAAGCTCTTCATCAGAGATATCGTTTCTGCTGATGTACTGTGGGTTCATAGCTGCAACCTGCATAGCAATATTTGTGATTGCTTCTTTAGCTGCATCGTCTGTTGCACCATTTGCTGCAATGATAACACCGATTCTTCCACCACCATGGATATAAGAAGTAACAACATCACCTGTAACCTTTGCAAATCTACGAACAGATAACTTCTCTCCGATTGTAGCTGTCTTCTCTACAAGAAGCTCGCTAAGTCCGTTTGTAGCAAGAAGAGCGTCGATATCCTCTCCATTTGCACCACCATTTAAGCCAGAAGCAAGTGCTGTATCTGCTACAGTCTGAACAAACTCCTGGAATGTCTCGTTCTTTGCAACGAAATCTGTCTCAGAGTTAACCTCTGCTACAACTGCAACGTTTCCGTTTACAGCAACACGTGCGATTCCCTCAGCGGCAATTCTGCTCTGCTTCTTTTCCATCTTGCTGCACCGCTTTTTCTTAATACCTCAACAGCGGCATCCATATCACCGTTTGTCTCAGTTAAAGCCTTTTTGCAGTCCATCATACCTGCGCCTGTCATTTCACGCAGTTCTTTTACCATACCTGCTGTAATAGCCATTTGATTATCCTCCGATATTAATCTGTTTTATTCCTCAACTGTCTCGTCAGAAGCTTCCTCAGCAGTAACCTCTTCCTCAGCTCCCTGCTTTGCCTCGATAACAGCGTCTGCCATCTTAGATACGATTAATTTGACAGCTCTGATAGCATCATCGTTTCCTGGGATAACATAATCTAACTCGTCAGGATCGCAGTTTGTATCAGCAATACCTATAAGAGTGATTCCAAGTGCCTGAGCCTCTTTGATACAGATACGCTCCTTCTTAGGATCTACTACAAATATTGCATCAGGAATTCTCTTCATATCCTTGATTCCGCCAAGGTTCTTCTCGAGCTTCTCCCACTCCTTCTTGAGTGCGATAACTTCCTTCTTAGGAAGAACATCGAATGTGCCATCCTCTGACATTGTCTCGATAGCTTTAAGTCTTGCAATACGGCTCTCGATTGTGCGGAAGTTTGTAAGCATTCCACCTAACCATCTCTCGTTTACATAGTACATACCGCAACGCTCTGCCTCAGTCTTGATTGCATCCTGAGCCTGCTTCTTTGTACCTACGAAAAGGATTGTACCACCCTGAGCAGCGATATCAGATACGGCATCATATGCCTCATCAACCTTTCCTACAGACTTCTGTAAGTCGATGATGTAGATACCATTACGCTCTGTGTAGATGTAAGGAGCCATTTTAGGGTCCATCTTCTTGTCTGATGTCCAAAATGAACACCTGCCTCGAGTAACTGTTTCATTGAAATTACGCTCATTTTATTTACCTCCGTTTGGTTATTAATCTTCCGTGTGTTTCCAATTAGATCAGCCACCGGTAAGCGTTATCCGGCACCGGCGATCATCCGCACACGTGCTTTATAGTATTTAAGCCTTTGGAATTATAACATACCAAAGGCTTATATGCAAGCAAAAAATTTATTTCTGTGTCAGAATAGTGATTATATCATCATACGATGCTCCCTGTGGAATAACGTGCTCACCATCTGCTATAAAATGATCAGCACCCTTTTGTCCCATATATATACGAAATTGTTCAGCATCATCCACTAGATTGAGAGCTTTAAGCTTTTCTGCAATGGTGCGACATGTATCCTGACTTGTTACTGAAATTGTGTATGTTGTAACAGCATCCTGTGGCTCTACAGTCTCCTGCTTTGCATCCGCTGCCGGCTGCGTTGCTTCCTGCTGTGTATCTTCCTGTGCTGTTTGGCTGTCCTGCATCTGACTATCCTGTTCAGTTTCGGCTTTTTGGGAAGAAGCATCTGAGTTTGTAGCAGAGGAGTCAGTTTTTTCACTATTATATTCGTCTGCGACTGTCCCGGAAATATTCTTTGCTTCAACCATACCGAGTGTTTTGGCTTTTTCTATTATTTCTGTATCAGACATGGACTGCTTATTGTCGTGAAAACCAATCATCATAATAATTACCGCAAAAATAATGCCTAATCCAAGTCCACGCAAATAGTATTTTAATCTCACTTTATTTGCCCTCTTTATATAAATCTATTATAAGCTTTACCTCGCCGGTACCAAGAGACAAAAGCTTTGCTATCTCTACATTGCTCTTGCCCGATTTATAAAGCTTAAGGATTTCATGTGTGTGATTTATTACATCAGCATTTGCGCTGCTGCCTGCGGGCGTACCAAAAGCAGCATCTGATGCCTTGACCGATACAGCGGCCGCTGTACCTGTTGTAGCTGTTGCACCTGCCTTTGACGCAGGGGCTGCTGAAGCAGGCTGTGTTTTAATGATACCTGAAATATCTATACCTGTCATCTGCTTCATGTCAGGCTTTGTATCCTGCTGCATTGTGCCAGACTTAGGTTCTGCCGGCTTTTGCACGGCTACAGACGGTTTTTCAGCCTCTTTGCAGAGTCTACAGAAAGCGGCTCGAAGGAGCTTCTGAGTCTTGATGATGCTTTATCTATATCGCCTGAAAGCCGTGTAAGCTCATCATGCTTGTCATTTAGCATACTGTATAAAAACATTATTTCATTATGTGCCTTGTTTATCGAATCAAGCACTGTATCAGAATATTCATTTATCGCCATTATTTTGGAATTTGCTTCCTTTTCAAGACTTCGCTTTGTCTCATCCTGCTTTTGTGTTATTTCCTCGTCCAAGGCATCGCTTAAGTCCTTTTTGGCGGCAGTCACTTCTTTTTCAGTTATTATTTTTAGTTCCTCAGCACTCATATCGGCTATTTTATCCAAATCCTTATGTGAAAGCTTGTCATTTACCATAAAGCTTCCTATAAGGAAAACAACACCTATGATGATGAGAGTTATTTCTAATGTTGTCATATAAACCTCTGCCCTCTTATGCGTTTGTAAGTATATTCATATAAGGGCCATGACCTTACGCATTTTAATCAGTCCCTTTGTGTGAAGCTGTGATACTCTTGATTCTGAAACCTCTAGGATATTGCTTATTTCTTTAAGGGTAAGATCCTCATAATAATATAATTCGATAACCCTGCGCTCCTTCTCGGTCAGATTGTCAAGCGACTTAACAAGCATTGTTTTCAGCTCTTCCTGTGTAACAATCTCCTCCGGCTGTGCATAATGTGAATTATGTGCAGCATCCATGACAGGCTCAGGTCCTGACTCATCAAATTCATCGAGAGATACAACATTTGTTACTTTAAGCTGCGACTGCCAGCTGCAAAGCTCATCCTCCGAGATAGAAAGCTCCTTTGCGAGGTCTGCGTCATTTGCTGTTTTGCCGGTACGAAGTTCAATGTTCTTTATTGCCTCGTCTATTTTCCTTTGCCTTTGTCTGACTGTTCTTGGAATCCAGTCCATTTTCCTGATCTGATCAAGTATGGCTCCACGGATTCTAAGGCTTGCATATGTCTCAAACTTGACATTTTTTTCAAGATTAAACTTGTCTATGGCATCAATGAGGCCAAATATCCCATAGCTTACCAGGTCATCATATTCCACATTATGCCCAAGATACATGCTGAGGCGTCCTGCCACAAGCCTGACCAGCTGTGCATATTCTATTATGAGCTGTTCCCGTAGCTTGGGAGTGGGATTCTTTTGATATTCCTCCCACAGCTTTTCCTTTTCTATAGCTTTCATTATGCCCCCTGTTTACCAGTATATTATTCTGCAGCTAGCTAATTGGCTTATCATTGTCATCATCATTATCAAAGACTTCGGAATCATCAGTCTTTGCTTCGGCCGCTTCAGCTTTCTTTTGCCTGTCTTCCATTGCCTTTAAATGCACAGCTTAGGATTACTTTAAGTATCGCTCCGATTATATAGAATACTACAAGCACAGTTAAAAGTCTTGTTGTAAAGCTCATCAGATCAACGCCCTGCCGCAGGGATATAATACTGCATACTAAGCCGGCTAAAAGCATAACAAGAGATGGTAATAAATTATTCTTCATGTTAAATCACCTTTTGCTCTTTTCCGACTGCTTTGATGATATAGTCACCGGTTTCACAGTCAAGTATAACAGTTCTTCCGTAATTAAGACCGGTATCCTGTGCCTTCAGAGGAATTTTCAGCTCTGCAAGCACGTGCCTGGCCATATCGGTATTGCGATCGCCAACATTTCCGATTGTAGAATTGCCTGACATCTCAAACATCTTAGCTCCACCGGCAATCTTTGCAACCATTCGTCTGGGATTCGCGCCATTTTTTATCATTTGATTATAAAGTTCCCTAATTCCCGTATCGCCAAACTTGGCTATATTTGTGTTATTTCTGAGTTTGGTGCTGTCAGGCAGCATATAGTGTACAAGCCCACCGATTTTTGAAGCCGGATCATAAAGGGTGAGCCCTATGCATGAACCAAGCCCAAGTGTGGTCAGAGAATCAGGGGCTTTGGCAACCTTAAGGTCTGCCATTGATACTTTAATAGTACTTGCCATATGGATTCTCCTAAATACTAAAAACTAATTCCTAAAGCCGATAAAATATTATCATATGAATCCGGATCAGGCATAAGGATAAAGTATCCGTTCATCATTATGTCATCACCAAACTCCGTCTCTATAAAAAGTGCATTGTCACCATATTGTCCAAACTGAATTGCCGGCACACTTAATATGGAAGCGGCCATATCTACAGCAATATACGGAATGGAAGGTAGTATTTTAAGATTTGTCATAGTTGAAAGCGCTGACAAATATGCGCCTGCTATTATGTTGCCAATCTCCTTCATGCAGATAAATCCATCTCATCAAACGGCTCGTTATAGTCCTGTGGTCTGCCCATCAGCTTGTTTACCAGAAAGTGTGCTGCCGGAAGCTTCATGAGAAACATCATACTGCCGGAGATATCGTTGGTAACCTCAAGAAATATACCCACTATTGTCTCTTCCTCCGGACATATGGCATCTCCAAGCTTTGTCGCATCCATTAACAGAACTCTTGGAACTTCCATTTTCATGGTAGTGCCAAGCATGCCGGCAATCGCTGTCGTGGCATTGCCGGCACCTATATTTCCGATTTCCTTAAGGACATCCATATACATCGAATTGACATTATCTAAAGAAAATTCACTCATTGTAGTCACCCTTTTATTTGTTAAAACTTATATAGTGAGGTTTTTATACCTCACTATACATTGCTGCAAATCAGTTAGCGTCTTTATCTGAGACTATTGAGCCTATTTCAAACAGAGAAATCAGTTCATCTCCGTTTTTACCTATACCGTTTATGAACAGCTCCTTGCCTGTAGATGAAGCATCTATATTAGGCTTATCTATTTCATCAACCACAAGTGTGACAACTTCACAAACTTCATCGACGATAAGACCTATCTCACCCTTTTCTTCAAGCTTTAGGATAATTATTCTGGTTGATGATGTATATACATCATCGTCCAGTCCCATTTTTATGCGGGCACTCATTACCGGAACGATATCACCACGCAGATTTATGATACCCTTAAAGTACTTCTGCGCCTTTGGCACTCTTGTAATCTTCTGCATTCTGACGATATTATCAACATAGCCAATATCAATTCCGAATTTTTCTTCGCCTATTTTGACTGAAATATATTGCTTTGTTTCTTTTTCCTGTATATCAAATTCATTTTCTGGCATGTACTTCCCCTCCATTACATAAGTGTATTTACATCAAGTATCAAAGCTACATCACCATCTCCAAGTATTGTCGCTCCGCTGATAAGCTTGTTGCCGTTTATGTATTTTCCTAAAGACTTGATTACAATCTCCTGCTGTCCAATGAGATTGTCAACCACAAGACCTGCCTGCTGATCTCCCTTTTGGACAATTACTACAGTAAGATGATCCGGCTCCTGCTCCTTTGGCTCAATGTCCAGCATCTTATCGAGGCGGATGATTGGAATAACGCTTCCACGCAGGTGAATAACCTCCTTAGCCTGTACATATTTGATATCCTTTACAGGAATATCCTCTATATTTGAGATAGAGCCAAGCGCGATGGCATATATTTCATCACGGATCTCGACCATGAGAGCCTGAATGATTGCAAGGGTAAGAGGAAGACGTACAGTAAATGTAGTACCCTTACCAAGCTCGGTTGAAACCGATACATCACCACCCAGCTGTTCAATGCCGGATTTAACAACATCAAGACCAACTCCTCGTCCGGAGATATCGGTAATCTGTTTTGCCATTGAAAAGCTTGGCATAAAAAGGAAGTTGATGATATCCTTCTGAGATAGATTTTCAGCCTGTTCAGCTGTGACTATGCCACGCTCGATAGCTTTGTTCTTTACGGCTTCAGTATCGATTCCGTTTCCATCATCTCCGACCTTTATGACAACATTGTTGCCCTCCTGGTATGCATTTAAGAAAATAGTACCTACCTCTGGCTTTCCACGCTCAAGTCTGACCTCATTACTTTCAAGTCCATGATCAGCACTGTTTCTAAGCAGATGCTGCAGAGGATCTCCAATCTGATCCACAACTGTACGGTCCAGCTCGGTATCTTCACCGGTTATGACAAGACTCATCTTCTTATTCAGAGTACGAGACAGATCTCTTATCATTCTAGGATATTTCTGTGTAACACTTTCAATAGGAACCATTCGTACTTTCATGACAGACTCATGGAGATTGGTCGTAATTCTTTCCAGATATTCAATCTGTTCATGGAATGACTGGTTATTATTGTTTTCTCCATCAGATGAGCTCATGGCTACAAGAGAGTTCTTTGCAATAATAAGCTCAGACACCTGATTCATAAGCATATCAAGCTTTTCGATATCTACTCTGACTGTTCGGCTTGTAGTAGCTTTTTTATGAGAAACAGCCTGCTTTTGAGAGTTATTTGCAGTTTTTGGCTTTGAAGATTCTGTCTTTGCAGCAGGAGTCTTTTCCTCTTTTTCTTCCTTATCTGCCTTTTTTGTCTCTTCAGGAGCCTGTGCTGTCTGCTCTGCTTCACCCTCCAGGTGAAACTCGGTGATTTCTTTTCCCTCAACCTTATCAATCTCAGATACGTTGGAAGCTGCATGCTCCAATTTATCAAATCCCTCGCCTGATGCAACATAAAAGCTGAATGACAAATCAAACTTCTCATCCTCAATATCCTGTGAGCTTGGTCTGTAAACCAGAATCTGTCCCAGCTCCTCAACTGCCTTGAAAACAAGGAAAGCTCTTGCTGCCTTGAGCAGACAGTCGCTTGCTACGGTAACTGTCATGCCGTATATTTTAAGGCCTGCTGAAATTGCCTCGTCAATTAAATTCTTCTCGTTGTTTGTCAGTTCAATTGTATCAAGTGCACTGTCAGATGCATCTGATGAATCCTTTGTTTCAGCTTCAGCAGCCTTTTCTTGAGGCTCAGCCTGTTTGCTTACAGTCTGTCCGTTTGCTTTTGCAATAAAATCGTTGAGTTCCTTTATGATAACCTCATTATCATCAGTACCCTCATCAGATGTAGATTTAATATTTTCAACATAGCTGTCTATAGCGTCAAGGCACTTAAAGAGCAGATCAATCATTGAGCTGTCAACTTTAATTTTATCGCTTCTGACCTCCTGAAATACATTTTCCATATCATGTGTAAGGTGCTGCATGCGCTTAAAGCCCATTGTACCTGCCATACCCTTTAAGGAGTGGGCAGCACGGAAAATCTCATTTATAGTGTCTTTGTTTTCCGGCTCCTGCTCAAGAGTCATGATACAGTCAGACAATGTCTGAATATGCTCCGAACTTTCATCAATAAAAATATCTAGATACTGGCTAACATCCATTTTATTTTACCCCCACATTTTTTGTGATTGCTTTGGCAACATCTGATAGTGTAACGACTTCATCAACCACGCCTGCCTCATAGATGGCTCTTGGCATGCCATACACAACACTTGATTTCTCGTCCTGTGCAATGACATAGATAGGCTTTGATTTGCCAAGTGAAAGAATGCCATCCGTGCCGTCTGCCCCCATACCTGTGAGTACCACACATACAACCTCATCATAATTAGAGGATGTCAGTGAATCAAACATGATATTGGCACAAGGCTTGAGTCCGCCGATAGGTGGCATATCATTAAAGGATATAACATGTGAAGCACCTGATTTCTTTATAGCTATATGTGTACCGCCCGGAGCTATATACACTACTCCGTTTTTAAGCACCTCACCGTTTGAAGCCTCCTTCACCTGAACCTGACTTAGCTCATTAAGCGCTCAGCCATACTCTTTGTAAAGCCGGCAGGCATATGCTGTACTAAAACAACCGGTGCCAAAAGTTCAGCCGGAAGAAACGGTATTACACTTTGCAGTGCCTTTGGACCACCTGTAGATGATGCAATTGCAACTATTTTATTGCTGCCTGCTGCCTTGTTTTTGTTTACAATAGCACCGGCTTTCTTCTCAACAACTGTGACATTGCGTGAAGCACTATGAACAGGTGTGATTCTAACGGCTGCATGCACAACCCTGAGCAGAGTTTCCTTAAACTGGTTTCCCTTTGCCTCTATGATATTGTTTGGTTTTGTGACGAAATCAAAGGCACCAAGCTCTAAAGATTTGATAGCTTCATCTGCTCCCTCGATGGTTAGAGTGCTTACCACCACTACAGGTGTTTTTATGCTCTCTTTCTGCAGATGTGAAAGCACCTCAAGACCATTCATCCTCGGCATATTTATATCAAGAATAACAGCATCGTACTTTTGTGTACGGAGCTTTTCAAGTGCTTCCAGTCCATCCTTACATGTATCAGTTGCCTGTAATTTATTGTCTGAATTGATTATATCACACTCAACCCTTCTCAGTAGTGCAGAATCATCAACTATTAAAATGTTAGATTTCATATTATTACTCCATTTCTCTTCGTCTTATGCGTCTTTCTTCTTCAAACACAAATCTGACTATTTTCTCCCGTTCTGTTATGTGGTCGAAAATAAACTTTGAACGTGCAAAATATCTGTCTGCATAGTCCAAAGACTGAGTACATTTTATTACCTTACAAACTATATTGAATTGTTGTGTACACTCCTCAAGTGCTAAAGAAAACTGAGCCATAAAATATGTACCTTCTTCAAGAGGTGTGCTTAGAGAAAATCTGATGCCTCCTCCGCTTATATCAAGGATAACTGATTTGACAGTATTCATATTTTTGCTGTTTATTGCATGATTCTTATACATCTTTTTGCAAAACTCAGGCTCACTCTCAGCTTTATCATCGTATCTGATTCATAAAAGTACATGTCTATAGTACATGGAAGTCTGAAAAACTGACGTCTTTGTATCTTTTCCAGATTATTTATAAGCTCTATAGCAAGAAAATACATATTTTCCTTACGATAACGCCGTCTGACTATAGCAGAGCTTTTTAGTATAGTTTTGTTTTGTGTGTATATTATAAAGTCAAATTGCGTGCCAAGCTGAAATAAAACCACTCTGCACTGTCAACAGGCATAGTTATTTCCCACATGCTGTCTGTTAGCTTGTCAGAAAAGCTGCTCTTATATGATGTGCTGTTATCGGATAAACCGGATGCAAAGATATCAATTTTGTCACCCGGAAAAATCAAACTTGTATATTCCATATGTCTTCCTCTTAAATTAACTATTGCTTTCTGTTAAAAAAATTTGAAAAAATATGTGAGATTGTTCTTTTCTCATCCAAAGCAGCAGATTCATTATCCAAAAGTCTTTTTGCAATTTCTTCAAATGACCGTGCAGCCTTTGAGGTCGGATCATAAATTGAAAGTATCTTCTGCTGCCTGACAGCCTTTTCAACCATTGCATCAGACGGCACATATCCCAGATACTCAAGACTTCCGTTTAAGAACTGCATAACAACGGAATTAATCTTGTTGAACACTATACTGCCATCCTCTTTTGACGCAGCCCTGTTGGATATAACGCGTATGCATACTTTTGACGGATCGAAATCAGGTCTCTTATACAGTGCTTTAAGCAATGAATATGAATCGGTGATTGAGGTAGCTCCGGGGTTGTAACCAGCACAATTTCGTTGCTGGCCGCAACAAATTCCATGACCTGTTCAGACACCCCTGCACCGGTATCAATTATGATAAAATCATACATACTGTTCAACTCATTTATTGCAGAGACAATGAAATGAATCTGTTTGTGGTTTAGATTATTAAGCCCTACAACACTTGAGCCGGCTGAAATAAAATCAATGCCCAAAGGGCCGTTTGAGATGATGCTCTTTATAGTCTGGTTTTCATATATTACATCAGCAAGAGTATACTTAGGAATAACACCAAACATCACTTCGACATTGGCAAGACCGAAATCAGCATCAAAAATAATTACTCTCTTTCCGAGTCTGCTGAGCCAGACTGCCAGATTGACAGAGGTATTGGATTTGCCTACACCACCCTTGCCGCTTGTAATGGTAATAACCCGGGCAGGTTCTATATAATTTTGATTACGCTGCTTAATAACATTTCTAAGCTGCTGTGCCTGGTCCATTATTGTCTGCCTCCGAGTAATTGTTTGACAATCTTTTGTGTATCAAATACCTCTATATCATCCGGAACGTTTTGTCCATTCGTGACATATGATATACCAGCATCAGAGTATAGCTTTATATTTAACAGATTGCCATATGATGAGGTTTCATCAAGCTTTGTAAATATCAGCTTGTAATCGTCAATATCCTTATAGGAATCAATTATAGATATAAGATCCCTGTACTTGGTTGTAGCACTTAAGACGAGATATACCGACTTCTCATATTCAGGTGATAGACCTGCAAGAAGTGCTCTCATATCATTCCGCTGTGTCTCGTTCTTGTGTGAAAAGCCCGCTGTATCAACAAAAATCACATCTGCCTGCTCATATTCAGCCACCGCACTATTTAACTCTGTGGCAGTATAAATGACAGACATAGGTGTATCCAGAATATTTGCAAATGTACGTAACTGGTCTGTTGCAGCTATTCTGTATGTATCTGCTGTGATAAATGCGATATTTTTATTATAATTAACCTTGAATTTTGAAGCAATTTTAGCAATTGTAGTTGTCTTGCCAACGCCTGTCGGTCCGACAAAGAAAACAACTATTGGTTTTTTGCCGTTTACCTTTATAGTTTCAGGCTGACCAAATCTTAAAATGAGTTTCTGGTATACATTGGACAAAATCACATCGAGACTGTTACCCGGACGCAGGAATTTCTCGATTTCATCCAGAATCTGATTGATATATTTCTCATCCACCTCATTATCCAGCAGTGTCTTGTATAAAATACGGACAAATTTAAGCTCCTGTGCACTTTGAGGCTTTGAAGGCTCATTTTTTTGAGGTTTATCAAATGTGCTTTCCATCATTTTGGCAATGGAATCAAGCTCCTTGATTTCCTGTTCAATATCGCTGGTCTGTTCAGCCGCCTTTGGGGCTGCCGGTGCAGGTGCAGGTGTAGGTTTTAAGGTCTCAGATGCAGATTTTGTAGCGAATGAAGGCATCTTTATTTCTTCATCTGCCTTGTAATCAATTTTACCCGGGAGTGTAGTCCTTGCAAGCTGAGAGGTCGTTATTGTCTGTGTCTGTTTTTTTTCATCCATAGCCGCAGTCACCTCATATGTTGAGCTTTTGAATATACCAAATAATCCCTTTGGCTTAATCTCCTTGATATTCATAATCACAGCATTTGGACCAAAGGCCTGCTTTGCACATTCAATTGCTTCTTCTTTTGTTTTTCCAGTGAATTTGTTAATAGTCATTTATGCAGTCACCATTCCTACCGACTGAAGCTCAACATTTGATTCAACCTCATTGTAGGATAACACAATGAGATCCTTGAAATAATCCTCAGTCATTTTCTTAAAGTACATTCTAACAATTGGAGATGTAATAATAATAGCACTCTTTCCCAAACTTTCCAACTTACCAATTTCTGTTTCAACAGATTTGATAATAGCCTTTGTCCTGTCAGGATCAAGAGAAAGGTAAGAGCCCTGCTCTGTCTGTTTAACAGATGACATAATTTCCTGCTCAACAGCAGGGTCAAGTGTGATGACACTTGTGGTCTCATTTGCAGGAAAATACTTACTTGATATAGCTCTCTTTAAGCCCTGGCGCACGTATTCCGTAAGTACATCTGTATCCCTGGTGGTCTGTGCGTGATCGGCAAGCGTCTCAAAAATTGTAAGCAGATCCCTAATAGAAATTCCCTCGCTCAAAAGATTCTGAAGCACCTTCTGAATCTCACCAAGACCAAGCAGCTTTGGTATGAGTTCGTCCACAATGACAGGGTTTGATTCCTTGAGATTGTTGACCAGATTCTGTACATCCTGTCTGGTGAGAAGCTCTGCAATATGAGATCTGATAACCTCAGTCAGATGAGTAGCTATAATCGATGGCGGATCTACAACTGTATATCCAAGACTCTCAGCACGCTCTCTTTGGCTTTCCGTAATCCATATGGCCGGAAGATGGAATGAAGGCTCAAATGTAGGAATACCTGTTATCTCATCCTCCACATAGCCCGGATTCATAGCCATGTAGTGATCAAAAAGTATCTCACCTTCTGTTACCTGTATGCCCTTTATCTTGATGATATACTGATTAGGATTAAGCTGTATATTATCCCTTAATCGTATGATAGGTACGACAGTTCCAAGCTCTAAAGCAATCTGTCGCCTTATCATTACAACTCGGTCAAGCAGATCCCCTCCCTGATTTACATCTGCAAGAGGAATGATACCATAGCCAAACTCAAGCTCAATAGGGTCAACCTGCAGCAGTGAAACGACATTTTCGGGTTTTCGTATTTCCTCGGCATCGCTTTCAGCCTGTGCGGTCTCATCCTCTATACTCTCAATACCGGCTTTTTTATCCAGATTTTTACCTGTTACAAAAAAAAGCACCGCAAGCCCAATAAAGAGCCACCACTCATTGCGAAGAGGTGTGAGTATACCTAAAACCACAAGTACAATTGATACAATATAAAGCACCTTGGCTGTGCCAAAGAGCTGGCCTAAAAGCTCTCCTGAAAAATCATTCTCATTGGAGCCTTTTGTGACAAGAATACCGGTTGAAAGAGATATAAGTAACGACGGTATCTGTGAAACAAGTCCGTCTCCGATTGTGAGCAGGCCAAACTTCTGTATGGCCTCATTTGCATCAAGCCCCTGGAACATAACACCCATTATGGTGCCTCCAACCAGATTGATAAGTGTAATAATAATACCGGCTGCTGCATCTCCCTTTACGTACTTTGTAGCACCATCCATAGCTCCGTAGAAGCTTGACTCCTTCTGGATTTTATCACGGCGAGCCTTGGCTTCCTTGTCAGTGATGGCTCCTGTGTTTAAGTCGCATCAATAGCCATCTGTTTGCCGGGCATAGCATCGAGCGTGAATCGTGCAGTTACCTCAGCAACACGCTCAGATCCCTTGTTGATAACAACAAACTGAATGATAATGAGCACTATAAAAACGATTGCACCGATGACTAAATTACCTCCACCGACGAATTGACCAAACACATTTACAACCACACCCGGGTTTCCGGTTGATAAAATAAGCCTGGTAGATGAGACATTAAGTGAAATCCTGAATATAGTCGTAAAAAGTAAGAGTGTCGGGAAAAATGACATATCAAGCACTTCTTTTACAAAAAGCACCTTAAAAAGGATGATAAGTGCTATTGAAAGGTTGAATGCAAGCATAACATCTAACAGAAAGGATGGAATAGGTATAATAAAAAACAAAACAGCACATAACAGATATAATCCAACACCTAAATCTGTCTTTTTTAACATATTCTATTCCTCCTTTCCGTTAAATCACGGACTGCATATATAAAGTCCGTATTTATCTTTTTGTTTTATAATAATAAATTAATCTAATTATTTTCCTTGTAAATCATGGCAAGTATTTCCGCAACTGACCGATAAAGCTCAGGCGGTATCTCAGCTCCAAGATCAACATTGTGAAAGAGCATACGTGCAAGAGGTTTATTCTCGACTATACGGATATTATTGTCTCTTGCTATTTCTTTTATTTTCTGCGCCACATAATCCTGACCCTTTGCAACCACTACCGGAGCATCATTTTTTTGAGCATCGTACTTTACTGCAACAGCAAAGTGAGTAGGTTGGTGATGACAACATCAGCCTTTGGCACATCCTGCATCATCCTTCGCTGTGAAGCCTCCTGCATACGTTTACGCTGCTGACCCTTAATGACCGGATCTCCCTCTGTGTTTTTAAACTCATCCTTGACCTCCTGTTTGGTCATCTTCATATCATTGTTAAACTTGTGTTTATTGTAAGCAAAGTCAGTAATACCGACTATCATATAAACAATACTGATTTTAAGACCGGTATTTATGATGATATCACCAATCAGTACTATTGCCTGTTTGAGCGGAAGCTCATAGAGTATAAATATATCATTCTGATGTGATTTAACAGAGGAATAAGCCACATAGATAATGATTCCAACCTTTAGCACAGACTTAAGAAGCTCAAAGATGGAGTCCTTTGACAGTATCCTCTTAAATCCGTTTATGGGATTAAACTTGCTAAGCTTTGGAGCCATAGGCTTAGTGGATATTTTAAATCCAACCTGGATGATACTCACGAGTATCGTGATTACAACTCCGAAAGCAAAAAACGGCAGCACAGTCAGTAAAAACTGAAGTATTACATTATTTAAATAATGCGTGACCGAAACAGATGAAATCTGCTCCTGTGACTCCTTTAAAAAGTCAGGCATTTTTTTATATACAGTAGAAAACAACCCAATCAGATTGCCCCCTACAAATGATATAAATATCTTTAATACTAAAAACAGCACTATAAGTCAAAGGCAGCTGTAAGCTCCTTGCTTTTTGCTACCTTGCCCTCTTCCCTGGCATCCTTTAACTTCTTTTCTGTTGCCGCTCTGTTTTCTCTCCACCCTCGCCATCCTGTGCAAACCATTGCAGATTGTAGCACAACACTGTATGCAATTTGGAAAATTCATCTAACCTGTCAGTACATTCCATCAATTATCGAAACCACCATAGTCTTAATTTCTGTAATAATAAAATTAGCAATGCTCGGAATTAGATATACTATCAAAAATAATACAATAAATCCTGCTATAATTTTTAACTGGATACCTACAGAGAACATATTCATCTGAGGCGCAACCTTTGCCATAATTCCCAGTATACAGTTCATTATCATCATGCACGCAAAGACCGGAAGAAATATCCTGAAGCCTATTACAAACATATCGCCCATATACTTAGTCATGGTAGAGAGCATATTGTCAAATTGAAACTGTGCACCTCCAAGCGGTACAACTGAAAAGGAGTCACAAACTGCCCTTATAAGATATGTGTGCATATCAGATACAAGAAGCAGGACAAGAACTACGTAATAGTAGAAATTACCTGTAACTGTTGTCTCTGAATTCATCGATGGATTGAATTCTGTTGCCATGGACAGACCTATATCCATATCAATCAGATTTCCCGCAAAAATAACAATGGAATTACATATATTGGCCGCAAAACCTATGAGCAGTCCTGTAATTCCTTCTTTTACGACCAGTACAGCAAAACCTACTGCACTGACATAGGAAAGCTGTGGTCTTTCTATGATATTGTACATAAACAAAGCAACAAAGGCTGATAAGCCGGTCTTGACACGTGCCGGAACCGCATTATCTCCAAAAAACGGAGCTATGTACACAAATGATGCAATACGCACCAGAATCAGCAAAAAATATTCAAAATTTGCAATAGAAAAAGAATAATTAATCATATATCATCTATCCCATGCTTATATAATAACTGAATTTGGACCACAAATCAGTCATAAATCCGGACATAGTGTCGAGCATCCATGAGCCACAGAGCATCATCACAAGAAAAATTGCAATTATTTTTGGCACAAATGTAAGTGTCTGCTCCTGAATTGACGTAACTGTCTGAAATATACTGACTATAAGTCCGACAATCAGCGAGACAAGCAAAAGCGGAGCTGATGTAATGATTGTAGTATAAATTGCCTCTCTGGCAATATCTAAAACAGCTTCCTGGGTAATCATATGTACACCTCCTAGTAAAATGTCTTGACCAGATTACCAATAACCAGATCCCAGCCATCCGCAAGGATAAACAAAAGTACCTTAAACGGCATCGAGATGGTTGTCGGTGGAAGCATCATCATACCCATTGACATTAGCACTGATGAAACAACCATATCTATCACTATAAACGGAATGTATATTAAAAAGCCTAATATAAAGGCTGTTCTAAGCTCACTAAGTATAAAGGCCGGAACAAGCGTTGTAAAAGGTACATCATCATAGTCATCGTACTCATCTCCTGAGATATCCACAAACAGCTTTATGTCCTTAGTCTGTGTCTGCCCATACATAAACTCCCTGAATGGTCCCTCAGCCTCCTTTATAGCCTCCTGCTGGGTGATTTTACCCTCATCAAGGGGCTTTATAGCCTTTTCGTTTACCTGTGAAAAAGTCGGCCACATAATAAAAAGTGTCAAAAACAAAGCCAAACCGACAAGAACCTGATTAGGTGGTGCTGTCTGGGTACCGATAGCTGTTCTGACAAAATGCAGTACGATAATAATTCTTGTAAAAGAAGTCAGCATGATGAGAATAGAAGGTGCTAAAGATAATACTGTAAGCACCAAAAACATCCTGACAGGTGTGGACAGAGAGCCTGACTCATTGTTGTAATATATGTTCAGACCGTTTGTGCTGTCAGAGGTGGCATCGGCTAAATCCTTGTCACCACTGTCAAGACTTTTAACGTCATCCAAATCGTTTGTCACATCATTTGTACTGATATCACCGGATGGTGAGGGGCTCTGACTTGCATTTACACTGTCAGGATAAAATATGCATAATGAAATTGTTACCATAAGGACTGCAATTGCAAAAATAAATGATGCATTGCAATATACAGCCTTGAATTTCTTCATGAATCTATTCATGTCTGCTCCTGTTACTGTACTTTTCTTTCAATTTATCCATAATTGCTGAAAAGGATTCCGGATTCTGCGTCATGCTTTGAGGATCCTTAAATGATAAATCCTTTAATTCCTCCTCCTTAAGCTCGGTGAGATAATTCACATCATCCTTTCCGATTGAAACAACGATATATTTTGTGCCTGCCTCAACAATACTGATCATCTTATTATTTCCGACGCTTATTGTTTCAATAATTCTAAGATTCTTATTAAAGCTTCGCCCCTTCTGGATACCCGCCATCCATCTGGTGGTAAAATATGTCAGGATAAGCACAAAAACAAAAATTATTAAAACTGTGATGAGCTGGACAAAGCTGTCCAGTGATGTTGCTGCTAATATCATTTTTATTCCTCTGCATAGTATTGATTAAATGTCAGCTGAAACTATTTTGTCTTTCCGGTGTTTATCTTTGAATTGACTATCTCAGTGATTCGTACACCAAAGCTTTCCTCAATTACAACAACCTCGCCCTTAGCTACATATTTACCATTTACAAGAATATCTATCGGTTCTCCTGCCAGCTTATTAAGCTCTATAATCTTGCCCGGACCGAAATCGAGTATTTCGGAAATGGATTTTTTAGTGCGTCCAAGCTCAACTGTCACTTCAAGAGGAACATCCATGATTAAATCGATGTTTTCAGGCTGGTAGGCCTGATTTGGCATGGCCCAAAAGGGGTGAATTGAGCGTTCTGTACATTAACCTGATTGCCTATCATATTTTGTGCCCCCATATTCTGGTTCATCATTCCCTGATTCATCATGTTCTGACTATTCATATTCGAATTCATCATATTTTCGTTTATCATGCCCTGACTATTTGCGGAAGCATTATTCATGCTGCCGGCATCCTGTGCCTGTTGTATAGGCGCAGCCTGTGTGGCGGTGTTTGAACTTTGAGGAACATCCTCTGTCACACTTTGTGTATCAAGCTCCATATTCTGAGATACCCCCTTACACATTTCCTTTACAAATGCCGGTGGATAAAGCTGCATTATCTCGCTGTCTACTAGATCCCCAATCTCCATACGGAAGGAAATCTTTACAAACTCTTCAGACAGGAAACTGTCAATTTCACCCTCGTTTAAGGTGTTTTTTAAATCAACAACCTCTGCGATAGGAGGGCTGATATCGATAGTACGATTGAGCATAGACGAAAGAGATGTGGCGGAAGAACCCATCATCTGGTTCATTGCCTCACTGATAGCACTAAGGTGCAGCTCTCCAATCTCACCATTTATATTCGTTCCATCTCCACCCATCATAAGGTCGGTTATAATTTTTACATCCTTTTCTTTGAGTACGAGAATATTGCTTCCATTTAACCCCTGTGTGTATCCGATTTTGATAAACACACACGGCTTTTCATACTCGTCAACAATTTTGTCCCAATTTGAAAAAGAAACAACAGGAGTAGAAATCTCTACTCTTCTATTTACAAGTGAAAACAGCGTGGTTGCAGCTGTTCCCATACTGATATTGGCAATCTCTCCAATCGCATCCTTTTCGGATTCTGTCAATATCTCATCGCTCGAATCCGCCGCATCGTTGTTATTTAACAATGCGTTTATTTCCTCCTGCGATAAAACTCCATCCATGATTTATTGCTCCTCTCTGACTACTGATGTAATTCTTACCGCATATTTATCACCGGAAGAACCAGGTAGTGCAGTAAACTTTTTGATATTTCCTACATAAATGTCCAACTCATCATCCACATTGGTGTCAAGTCTTATTACATCACCCGGCACAAGCGTAGAAAAATCCTTTACCGATATAAGACTCTTGCCAAGTACCGCTTTGACCGGTATTTGTGATTTTTGAATAAGGCTTTCTATGGCATTTCTATAGTTGGTTTCATCATGATTTTGTATGTTAGAATACCAGTATCTGGTATTCAGCTTATCTATAACAGATTCAAGTGTGATATAAGGCAGACATATATTCATCAATCCCTCAACATCACCAATCTTTATATTCATAGTGATAATAGCTATCACCTCGCTGGGAGATATAATCTGAGCATACTGGGAATTGGTCTCAATTCGCTCTAAATGAGGCTTATATCAAGTACATTCTGCCACGGCTCATGGAGCAGATTAATGCATATAACTAAAATACGCTCAATAATCAAAAGCTCAATCTCTGAAAATTCTCTCGTCTTATCGAGAGAATCTCCCCTTCCGCCAAGCATACGGTCTACAATAGCATATCCAAGACCTGAAGCCATTTCAACTATTATATTCCCATGCAACGGCGCAAAGTTGACAATGCCAAGCAGCACCGGATTTGAAAGCGCATTTGTGAATTCTGAGTATGTAACTGCCTCCGAATTCATCACCTCTACCTGCACTGACTTTCGCAGATAAACGGGAAGGTTTGTTGTAAGAAGCCTTCCATAATGCTCAAATATTATTTCAAGGGTCCTTAGATGTTCCTTTGAAAACTTAGATGGGCGGGCGAAATCATAGTCTTTCACCGTCTGTTCACTATTCTCTTTTATTTCATCTACATCAAGCTCGCCGCTGCTTAGGGCATTGAGCAGATTGTCTATCTCACTCTGAGATAAAACATCACCCATCTGTTAATCACCACCTGTATCCAAATTATTAAATATCTGCCTGTTTTAATACCGGCATAAGTATTTGTAAAGAAATCATCACTGGGTAAGCGAAGATACAATATTTACATCTACTATATAGTCTGCTCCGAATTTCTTCTGGAGAGTTTTGAGAATCTTATCATGAACAGCACTCTTATCGGTGTTGTACTGTTCCATTGTGTAATCGCCTATTATGTCTGTAATGTCTGCTAAGATAACATTTTTCTTGGCGGACAAATCCTCACCGTAGGTCTTATATCCGTCACTCTTTTTGTTGAGTGAAAGTGATATGCCACAAACAAGATAATGTGTATTGCCATCCTCAGATGGGGCAAAATTGAAGGTAAGTGTATCATCATCGGCTGTAAGTGCATAATCAACAATCTGATCCTGCGGCAGCTGTGAACCACTAGTTGCAGTGCCACTGTTTAAGTCTAGTGATATAGCCTCACACACCTGGTCTATCAGATTGTTTGCCTTTTTTGTCTCAGGTATAATTGTAAATATAAGCAGTGCTGTAAGCACAAGGTTTGCAAAACAAAGTGCTAAAATCAGTACTGAAATTAAATTCTTTTTCATATGCATTCCTTTCCGGATTAATTGGTATTGAACTCTGAATTGTAAGAATTATACACCTTAATCTCTACACGTCTGTTCCTGGCCCTTCCCTCTGGAGTAGAGTTGTCCGCAACCGGATCATAGTCTCCTCTTCCGGATGACTTTATATGGGCAGGGTTTAAGCTTGTATTGTCCCTGATGTAATTTGCAACGCTCAGTGCCCTGTACATAGAAAGCACATCATTACTCTCATACTTGGAACGTGATGAAACCGGAACATTATCAGTATGCCCTTCAATCTCTATCAGATTATCCTGATATGCAGCTAAAATAGATGAAATCTTGTTCACTACCGGATATGCCTCTTCCATTACATCAGCCTTACCCGATTCAAACAACAGGGCTCCATTCAGACTCAATTGCACGTACTGTGCATTGAAATCCACTTCCACAGCATCCTGTAAGCTAGTGTTTTCGAGCTGTTTTTCTATCTGCTCTGACATTTTTTCAGATTCAGAAAGCTCCATCTGCTCATACTGTTCTTCGGCATTCTTGTCATCACCTCTGTGGTGCTTTCAGTTGTCGATTTGGAATTGGCAGATCATTGTAATATTTATCCAAAAACTCAAGCTGGCTGACTCCTGCTCCAACAAGCCTGCCATCACCGATAGATGTGCTGCCTCCCGGCAAAACACTAACACTGCTTGTCAGTGATGCAATGACCAGCTGGAATTTCTCAGCGTCAACAGTTGACATAGAGAACAAGAGCACGAAAAAGCATAAAAGCAGGTTCATAAGATCCGAGAAGGTTGACTGCCACGCCGGTGCTCCCTTTGGCGGATCCTCAGGTCTCCTTTTCGCCACTATTCCTCACCTCCGCCTTCTGGTGAGAGAGCCTCTCTCTTGTCAGGTGAAAGGAAGGACTTGAGCTTTTCCTCAATAACTCGTGGGTTTTCACCCGCCTGAATGGAAAGCAGACCTTCTATGATAAGAGTCTTGAGAGTGAGCTCAAGCTCATTGTTAGCCTTAAGCTTGTTAGCAAATGGGGCGCAAAGCCAGTTGGCAATAAGCGAACCGTAGAATGTAGTAACAAGGGCAACCGCCATATTCGGACCTATTGTTGAAGAATCCTCAAGGTTTTTAAGCATATTGATAAGACCGATAAGTGTACCGATCATACCCCAGGCAGGACCCTGCTCTCCCCAGAATTCCCAGAAAGAAATTGTTTTCTTATGACGTTCCTCCATGCTTAGCATATCTGTTTCAAGAATGCCTCTCACAAGCTCTGCATCCGTACCGTCTACTACAAGCATAATACCCTTCTTTAAGAATTCATCGTCTATACTGCCGGCAGCTTCCTCGAGGGCTAAAAGTCCCTCCTTACGGCTGACATTTGACAGCTCTATTATTTTATTTATTGTCTCTCCAGGGTCTACGCTCTTTTCCTTAAAAGGAAGTGCAAATGACTTGATTCCGGCTATAAAGCCCGATAGCTTGTTAGAGCAAAGCACAGCCGAGAGTGAACCACCTATCGTGATAATTGCAGAGGGCGCATCAAGAAAGTTTAATAATGCAGGTACCCCACCATTTTGAATGATACCGAACAAAACCATTCCGATACCAAGAATTACTCCTAAAAGAGATGCTATATCCACTTATACACACCTTCCATAAATAAATATTTGTCGAATGACCTTAGTTATAATTCTACTAAATTTTAGTGTAAATGTCTATGTAAAAATAATATTTTTAATAAAAAATACACAAAATATTGGGAAATGACCTAAGCCATCCCCCAATACCTTGCGAAATTATTATCTCTTAAGATTGATAAGCTCCTCGAGAAGTGTATCAGATGTAGTGATGACACGTGAGTTTGCCTGAAATCCACGCTGAGTTACTATCATATCCGTAAACTGTGAAGACAAATCTACATTTGACATCTCAAGCTCTCCTGATGAGATAGAGCCTCCGTCAGCTGATATTTCAACTCCTATTCCATCAAACTCACCTGAGTTTAATGTGCTCTGATAGCAGTTGTCTCCGATTTTTTCAAGACCTGATGCATTGGCAAACTGTGCCACAGCTATCTGGCAGAGTAAAACTGTATTACCATTGTCATATGAACCGTATATCTTACCATCGTCACTGACAGTTATGCCTGTAAGTGCTCCGAGTGCTTTTCCCTTGCCATCGCCCTGCAAGTCACCGTTCATACCTCCGATAGTAGAGGTTCCGTTATTATTATAGTTCATGGATTTGCTGAAATCCACTTCTATATTACTGAAATTACTTCCGTTGATTGAGGCATCCTGTGTGTTTAAGACGGAAAGATTCAGGTTTATTGTCTTTGCAGCCGGTGAATTTGCACTTGAAATTGATGTAAAAGTACCCTCACTCTGGTCAAAAACGAGCGAAGCGTCCTCAAATATAGTCTGGGGATCTACAGCCCTTCCTTTATACGAGTACATTGTCTGTCCGTTTGGTCCCTGGCTTGTAATAAAATTACCATCCTTGTCCACATCAAATATTGAATTTCCCTTAGAATCAACGATATCCTTAAGCGTTACATCATATGTACCATCGGTATTTGTCTTTTTAATACCAAACTTTGCAGTATAGTTGTATCCCAGGTCATCAAAAAAGCCTATAGTGATGATTCTTCCGGTGTCGGCTGCCTGGGCATCATTTTTATCAAGCACACCTGATACATATGCCTTTGTTGTAGCCTCCGGAGCTGAGGTTTTAGTGGCAGACGACATTACCTGCAGTGATGATACCGTATCCTTTATCACGGTGCCCTTTGCATCTACCTGCCATCCTTGCAATGTATATCCTGTAGAGCTCATACATAAATAGCCGTTACCATCTACATAGAAATCGCCGGCACGGGTGAAAAGACGGTTTGTTCCATCACTTACCACAAAAAAGTTAGTCGCGTTTTTGTCATTTAATCTAAGATCAAATGGATTACCGGTAGTCTCAGCAGAACCGGCTCCGGTAATATTTACAGCAGTGGCACCCGACTTTACACCAAGACCTATCTGCTTTGCATTTTTTCCACCGGTACCGGCGGCTCCGTTTCCGGCCGAAGCGCCCGATGTAGTCTGGTACATAATCTCACTGAAACGCACTGAAGATCCTTAAAGGCCTCAGTATTTACGTTTGCGATGTTGTTACCAATAACATCCATTCTTGTCTGATGTGTCTTGAGTCCTGACACAGCAGAATAAAGTGATCTCATCATAGTTGTTTGTCCTCCTATAGTATAGATGGACGGTATGGGCTTTTTCTGTCATTCAAAAGCCCTCTGCCTCCTTAAAAGGTCCGGCTACATAATTACCGCGCCATCAATATTTGTAAATACATTTGAATTAGTTTCCGCCTGGTCCATTGCAGTGACAACGGTCTTACTTGGCACATTTACTATAAACGCAATATCATCTACAAGCACCAGTGAATCGTTTACACCCTTGCTATCTGCAGCTGCTATCCCCTTTTGAAGACGCATGCTCTGGTCGTCGGAAAGATTAATATTTCTCTGTGTCAGCCGCATTGATGCATGCTTTGAGAATTTAACCGGCTGTGTCTGCTGCTTTAATATTTCCTCAAAGGATATACCATTTATCTTTTTTTTCTGTAGATTTTTGCTTATTTAGATATTGATTTGTCAGCTGCTCTATGGATGAGTAATTATTAATGATATTCTTCATAATCCACCTCACGCAGTCTGATTCGTATCGTTTTCTTTACTGTCAGCCTGATTATTTTTATCTGCCGCAATAAGCTCTTTAAGCTTATCCTCATAAGCCTGAAGCTTGCTGTAATCACTGGCATTTATAAACTGCTTGCCATAATCTGAAAGTCCGTCGTACAGCTTTCTTGCTTCCTCTATGCTGTCCTTTGAATCTATCGTCAGATTTTCTATCTTTGGAAGCTTTGCTATAAGACTTGAAAATGTACTTGAGTTTACAATTGCATCGTAGTACTCATCCGTTGATACAGAATAGAGACTAGAGTAGTCATACATTTTTTCATTGATAGACAGCTGAATCTTGCCATCCTTATATGTGACATAGTCTACCTTGCCACTGTAGTATCCGGAAGCACTATCCTTATCAGTAACAATAACCTCCTTGCCTACAAGTGAAAGTGCTGCACTCTTTGTAGTCTGGTCATATGACGATGACATGGATTCTTTCATAGAAAGAGTTGCCTCCAGCTGTGAGAATGTAGCCATCTGTGCCACATAGTCGGTGTTGCTTGTTGGTTCAAGCGGATCCTGGTACTGCATCTCTGCACTTAAAAGCTTTAAGAAATCATCATAGCCAAGATTTGAGCCACTTGCTTTTGCACTGCTTGTTTTTCTGTTTTGTGTCGGAGTAGTATTTGTCTTGTCTAGCTTTCCGTTTGTAACATTTGCTGTAATTGCCATTTGTCCTCCTTTTTCATGACACCTTATGCTGTGAAATCTACTGAATTTCCGTTATCTCTCATAATCTGTGTCACAAGTCTTTCTTCAGCGCGATCCTGCATCATATCGCTGTCTATGCCGCTGTCAGAGCTGTTTGAACCATTATAGGAATTTGTGCTCTCCTGCTGTCTGCTGTCGTTTGCAGCACCCTGCTCGAGATTCCTCTCAAACTCATGTGATGCAACGGTGATTTCCACCTCATTTACCCTGATGCCTGAATTGTTTAAGGCTTCCTTGAGATTGACCATCTGTGTCTGTAAGGCTTCTTTTACAGCCTCATTTGAAACTGCAATTCTTGCAGATATCTCGCTGTTCTTCTGAGATACGTTGATATACATTCTTCCAAGGCTTTCAGGTGTAAGCTGAAGGTTAATTGCCGATTCTTCAGTGGTGTTTGATATGCTCATACTGTCGACAATCTGTCTGATGATATCGGTCGTATCAACACGTAATCGGCTTTGTGACTGTGACATTTCAAATGAAGTATCGGTATTCAGCTGTTCGCTGACAGATGCATGAAGTACTGAATTGTCTGAGTGTGCGTCATCATCATGATGCAACACGCGCTCACCGGAATCATCAAAGCTACTGTCAACCTGAGACTTTGACTGAGTCTTTTCTGTATTTTCATCTGATATAATACCATTGCCTGTTTCGCCTGAAGAAGTGCCTTCGTCCGAGTTTTGGTAAGAACTGTCCTGTGTACCGCCATCATATACCTTAACAGCTTCATCAGCAGTGTCGTTTATATTCTGACCCGAAGCTGCTGTATCGTCATAGCTGCTGTCAACCGTTTTTTCCGTTGTATCAGCCGAAGAAACTATATCTGCATCTAGTATTTCACCATCATCTGAAGCAGTAAGCTGTGATAATAAATCAAGCTGTGCATCATTTTCAGATGCAACCTGAGACACATCATTAAACAGTGCAGTAAAGTCGGCATTTAAAACAAGTGCCTGTGGATCAGATGCATTTCCGGTGACCTCACAATATAATGCCGACAGATTTGCAGGGTTGAGTAAATCCATAGCTGTCAGTCCAAGAAGCTGCATTGCATTATTAAGTTCATCCTCAGATATATCGAGGTCATCAGTTACTTTTTCAACTATCTGCGAAGATATATCATCTGTGATTTTTTTAACTTCGCTTTCTGTAGGGCTGTTTTTTGATGCAGTTTTGATGCTTATTTCCTTAGTATTGTTTTTATTTAAAGTATAAGAGTTTCTTCGCTTTAAAAATGTAGTGCTGTTATCCTGCACAGCTGTCCGGCCGCCAAGATAGCTTTTAAAGTCAATACCGGATTGTGCAGCTGTTTGCGTTACAGCCTTCTGCCCTGTCGAAACATTCCGTCCACCTGATACATTTGGTACAACAGGTGATATTGTATTGTCTGCCATATTCTCCTCCTTTCTTTTATTATTGTAACAAGATATGCTATCAGTTTTGTGAAGGATTCATAATCTTAGTAACCTTTGCCGCCGTAGCCGAATCCATTTTACCAAGGATATTACCTCTCGACTGGGCATCCATGGCATTTAATATCTTGGCAACAAGTGACAGATTGTCGGTCATGCTGTCAAAAATAGCTGCGGCCTCCTTAGGCTTCATTTTGGAATATGTCTGGGCATAATCCTTAATTTCATCATCCTGTTCAAGCTGTTCACACACCTGTTTATATAAGATTTCTGCATTGGCAGGATCTACCTGCTCGTAGAATTTCTTATATTCTTTTATATCGGGTGCTTTATCTGAAAAAACAACCTCCTCATAGTATTTTTCTTTTTCCTCCTCAAAGGCTGCCTGCTCCTCCTTATAGGTGCTCAAATCCTGTATCTGGGCATTTAAATCATTGATTGTCTGGGCATCTGCCTGATTCTTGCTATTGGCATCATCCAATTGCTTTTCGAGCTCCTTAATTCTCGAAACCGCATCGTCCAAATTTGTGTAGCCTGCGGTCTCTGTAGACTCAGATGCAGTGATATTGCCGGAATCAGGAAGTATCTTACTTAGTACAGGCACATCCTTTAGTGCCGGCGCAAGCACAGTCGAGCCAAAGCCACCCACATCTGCTTTTACAAAAACTGCAAATATTCCAAGCCATATTGCAATAATAAGTATAGTAACAAGCACCATGACTATCTTGCTTGAGACAGAATCACTGTCATCATTTTCTGCATCGGGCTTATCGGCTTCATGATTCTTCTTTGCTTTCTTAGCCGCCTTTTTAGCGGCTTTTTCTTCCATTTTCTTTTCTTTTTTTGTTTTCTTAGTATCCTTGGTTGATTCTGCTTCGTTTAGTTCTGCCATATTTCCTCCGGACTACGAATTATAGGTAAAGCTCACAAGCTGGTCTATCTCTTTGGATTCGTTGTCTTTTTCCTCTTTTTGAAAATCCTCAAATTTCTTATCGCGCAGCTTCTCATGCGTCTTACGCTCTTTCATAAGCTCATTCAATGCCACTCTTTTAACCTCCAGCATATCCTCCGCTTTCTTTACATTCATAAGCTGTGTGCGGATAGCCGATTTGAGTGAATTTATGTTTTTTTTGCAAATATTAATTTCAGATATATTTAAGCTGCCTGAAAGCTGTTCCTTAAGAGCAGCTTCATAGACTGCACGCTTTTTTAAACAGCTCTTCGAGCTTTTCTTTTTCAATCAGATAAGCACGGTTTGCTTCCGAAAACTCGTTCTTTGCCTGTGTTTCAAGCTTTATTTTTATATCAAGTATATTTTGCATGCTGTATTTGAATTTTCCCATACTACTCGAACACCTTCTCTAAAAGCTCAAGTTCCTCTTCAAAGCTGAATTTCTCATCTGTTCCCTGACAAAGGAATGAGTTAACAGCACCAATTTTTTGAATAGCATAGTCGATATCTTGGTTTGAGCCGTTTTTGTATGCACCGATATTGATAAGATCCTCAGCCTCCGTGTATGTGGCTAGCACGTTTTTTTAATCTGCCGGCGAGATTTTTGTGCTCCTTAGTTGCTATAGCACTCATAACTCTCGAAATACTCTGCAGTACATCAATAGCCGGATAATGATTTTTATGCCCCAGCTTTCTATCGAGCATGATGTGGCCATCCAAAATAGAACGCGCCGTATCTGTAATAGGCTCATTGAAATCATCTCCATCGACAAGCACAGTGTACAGCCCTGTGATAGAGCCTTTATCAGCTCTTCCTGCTCTCTCTAAAAGCTTTGGCATCTCAGAATACACACTTGGTGGATATCCTCTCGTCACAGGCGGCTCTCCGGATGCCAGTCCTATCTCTCTTTGAGCCATAGAAAAACGTGTCAGTGAATCCATCATCAAAAGCACGTCTTCACCCTTGTCACGAAAATATTCAGCGATGCTTGTAGCTGTCTTTGCAGCCTTGTTTCTTATAAGAGCCGGCTTGTCAGAGGTTGCAACTACTACAACAGAGCGTGCCATACCCTCAGGGCCAAGATCCCTTTCTATGAACTCTCTAACCTCCCTGCCTCGCTCTCCAATCAGGGCAATTACATTGATATCTGCCTTTGTGTTGCGGGCAAACATACCAAGAAGAGTACTTTTACCGACTCCTGAGCCTGCAAAAATACCGATACGCTGTCCCTTGCCTACTGTGATGAGGCCATCTACTGCCTTCACTCCCAGAGGAAGCACATCACTGATAATTTCTCTGGACATCGGATCAGGTGGCGGTGCTTCTATCGGATATTCACTGTCAAGCTTAAGGTCTTTTTTCATCACAGTCAGTTACACGGCCTATTCCGTCAACTGTATGCCTAAAAGCTCATCACCGACAGCTACCGTGAGAGGATGTCCTGTATTTTCAACTATACAGCCGACACCGACTCCCTCCACA
>ENA-OQAN01000018-OQAN01000018.1-human-gut-metagenome-genome-assembly--contig:-NODE-18-length-86996-cov-5.373793_pt1 | contig 86996 bp, 88 predicted proteins | sample MGYA00242735_ERZ504527 | MGnify/ENA primary metagenome ERZ504527 (study PRJEB26092, sample SAMD00036230) | human gut metagenome | host: Homo sapiens | study: EMG produced TPA metagenomics assembly of... | reverse complement strand
TAGTTGCCCATCATTTCCCGAAGGGCAGCTTTTTGTGGGGTATCTTTTTTCCTTGCCATAAAATAAACCTCCAAACTGGTAAGTCTATCTTACATCAGTTTGAAGGTTTACACAAACTTTGGGATACTCCCATTATTCTCAGTCAAATAACAAATTATTCTATTTTTCTCATTTAGCAAATCTGTTTTAATAGCGTTGACAAATGTGTAAAATGGAACGCTACATTGAATGCTGTGCAAAAGTCACCTCGAAAATCGTTCCCCCAGTCTTGCCTGATTTGATACAAATACTGCCATCATGTACTCTAACGATTTCACGGACAAAAGCAAGACCTAGCCCTACGCCACCCAGCTCCCGGCTTCTGGATTTATCCACACGGAAGAATGGCTCGAACACTCTCTCCCTAAGCTCCTTTGGTATTCCGCTTCCCGTATCTTCTACAGACAGATAAACATGCTTGTTTCTCTGATATGCGGTTACTGTAACCTGTCCGAGCGGATGATTATATTTGATGGCATTCTCAACCAGATTGTATACAAGCCTGTAAATAAGGATATCACTGCCTGTCATAGTGGCATCCTCACATTTTCCAATCAGCTTTATATTCTTTTCCACGGCAAGAGGCTCAAGGTCTGCCAAAACCTCTTCAACAATAGCATCCAATATAATTTTATCATCCCTTCCCACCGTCTGAAGCTCACTCATGTCAAGAAGAGTCTTTACCATCCTGTTTAATTTATCATTTTGTTCCGTAACCATTTTTATGGTCTGCAAAGTGTCTGCATCATTTCCCGGGTGAGAGGCAGAATTATATAAATCAAGCTGTACCTGCATTAACGCTAATGGAGTACGCAGCTCATGTGCTGCATTTGCAGTAAACTGTCTCTGTATCTCAAATGCTTCCGACAGACGCTCAAGCATCTTATTATAAGAAATACCCAGCTGGTTCAGTTCCTTAACATTGTTTTCCTCTATTCTTGAATCAGACAGATTCTGAGCCTGTACCTCTTCAATTTTATCTGAAAACTCCCTGATTGGTCTGAGTGCATGCCCGCTTATAAAATAAGTGACGACACCTCCCAAAAGCGCCAGCAAAACCGTGATTATCAGACTGTTTCTTTTATAGTCGGCCTTATTATTGTACACCTGAAACGAAAATTCATCCGCAAACTCATCCCACTTATCGTCCGGTATGCTGATATATATTTCATCTGATTTGTTTCCTTTTTCATCCCACTGTGACTCTACCGCATCCTGCAGAGAATCGATGTAATGCACACCATTTTTATAGACAAACATAGTCAGGCAGCCACATATAATAGCAATACACAATGTAGTAATGCACGTAAGTCTCCACTGTAGCGACATTCTTTTCATCTGTCAGACTCCTCCCGTATTTTATAGCCTTCACCTACCTTGTTCTGAATGGGATCATATCCCAGCTTCGCCTTGAGCTTTTTTCTAAGTGAAGACATATGTACCTGATTGCTCCGCTAAAGCTGTCTGCCGTGGCATCCCACACATGCTCTATCAGCTCCTCCTGACTCACCGGTCTGCCTATATTGATAAGTAAATATTCCAAAATACCATTCTCTTTTCTTGTCAGTGGAACCGGCTCTTCCTTTGCATATGCCTCGCGTTTAATCGTATCAAACTTTATTTCTCCGCATTTAAGACATATATCATTCTGTACAAATTTCCTTCTTGTCAGGCTTCTGATACGTGCCTCAAGCTCCTGCAGATGGAATGGTTTTTCCATGTAATCATTTGCTCCTGCATCCAGTCCCTCTACCTTATCAGCAATCTGACCTCTTGCAGATAATATCAAAACCTTAGTTTCATCATTGTATTTTCTAAGCTCCTTAAGAAGCTCCATGCCATCCATCCCCGGCAGATTCAAATCCAAAACTATCAGATCATAATTCTCCGACAGTATACATTCAAGAGCCTCTTTCCCATCATAACAGGTATCCACCTCATAACCGGCAGCATACAGACTCTTTGCAACCATATCACATATTTGTTTCTCATCCTCAACAATTAATAATCTCAAAATGTTCTCCTGCTTCTTAACAATAATTTTACAACCTATATTGTATAATACCAAAGTCAGCTGGTCAACAATACAACAAAAAGGAGCAACATTATGTTGAAATACCAAAAAACATGTCAAATCATTCTGCTTATCCTTGGTGTATCCATGATAAGCTATGGTGCAGTCAGAGGTGAGGCGGCTACAGTGCTTGGTAAAGCAATAAAACTATGTTTGGAGTGTGTCGGAATTGGATAAGGAAAAGAAATTACTATCAAGAAAACTGGCAAAAATACGTGGCTGGATACAGGCCGCAGCAACGCTGCTGACCAATATTCATATTCCAAATTTATTTAAGGGTAAAATATATCAGGGCAATGCAAAAACAGTATGCGTACCCGGATTAAACTGCTACTCCTGCCCTGCCGCGACAGGAGCCTGTCCAATAGGGGCATTTCAGGCAGTTGTCGGATCATCAAAATTTAAGTTTTCATACTACATAACCGGATTTTTTATTTTACTCGGTGTAACTCTCGGCAGATTTATATGTGGTTTTTTGTGCCCATTTGGATGGTTTCAGGATTTACTTCATAAAATCCCCGGAAAGAAATTATCCACAGCCAAACTAAAGCCTCTTAGGTACCTAAAATATGTCATTCTTATTGTTTTCGTTATACTTCTTCCGATGCTTGTAACGAACTCTATAGGAATGGGAGACCCGTTCTTCTGCAAATATATCTGTCCTCAGGGTGTTTTAGAGGGTGCTATACCGTTATCTATTGGAAATGCTGCTATCCGTTCTGCGCTGGGAAAGCTTTTTTCTTTCAAGTGTATGATTTTAATTGCAGTGATTGTACTAAGTATCTTATTTTACAGGCCCTTCTGTAAATGGATTTGTCCGCTTGGAGCAATCTACTCATTATTTAATAAGGTCAGCCTGCTCAAAATCACCGTTGATAGCAGCAAATGTGTCGGATGCGGTCAATGCTCAAAGGCATGTAAGATGGATGTGGATGTGTGTAAGACACCGGATCACCCCGAGTGCATACGCTGCGGTGCCTGCATAAAGGCCTGTCCGAAGGACGCCATCTGCTACCGGTTTATGGGAAAATCATGTCAAAAAAATGACAACAGATAGCTATTAAACATTTTACTATTATTTTAAAGGAGAAATTACTCATGAAAAACAAATTATCATTTATTTCTATTTTTACACTCTGCATAGCATTATCACTTACAGCATGTGGCGTAAAGCAAGCTTCCACAACAGATTCTAAGAACACTCAGACTGAAGCCGGCTCAGAAGAATCCGGCAAATCAGATTCCAGGCTTGATGATTTATATCAGCAGGAAAATCAGCTTTTTGCAGATCACGCTGATGTGTGGAACAAGGCATTTGGCATGATGAACAAAAGTGACGCCGATCCAAACGGAAATTATGCTGATTATCTTGCCGGTACCGTAGAATCAAACAAGAATTCATTCACAGACGATGAGCTTAAAACACTTAATGAGGATATTGAAACCATACGAAAAATCGAGGAACAGATAGCAGAGCTTGAAAACAAAAATACATCATCAGACGATAACAAGAAGGACAGCTCTAATGCCTCATCTATATTCAGTGATTTTTCCGGTGAGGATTTTGATGGCAATAAGGTTGATGACAGCCTGTTTTCCGGTAATGCAGTAACAGTCGTCAATTTCTGGTTTACCGGCTGCAAACCATGTGTCGCTGAATTATCCAAGCTTAACGAATTAAATGATGCTATCAAATCAATGGGCGGAGAAGTTGTTGGCATCAACACTGAGACCTTCGATGGCAATAAAACAGCTATCAAAGAGGCTGCCTCTGTTCTTGAAAGCCAGGGTGTCAAATATCGTAATCTGTCAATTGACTCCTCTAGCGCTGCCGGTAAATATGCCTCAGAAATCATGGCATTTCCAACAACTATACTTGTTGACAGAAATGGCAATATTGTAGGCGAACCAATGCTCGGCGGAATCGATAACAAGGACAACTATGATGCCCTTATGAAGCAGATTCAGTCTGTAATTGATGCAGACAGCACAAATAAATAGAGGTCTGCATATAAAAAGCTCCTGTGCATTGCACAGAGAGCTTTTTAGTCAAATTTGTAATTTATTTCTATACTCGCTTGGTGTCAATCTATATTTTTCTTTAAAAACACGGTTAAAGGTTCTAAGACTTCCAAAACCACTGTCCATCGAGATTTCTGTCAAGGTATCATCTGTAGTTTCAATTCTCTGACAGGCATACCCCAGACGCGCCTCATTCACATATTGATTAAAACTGCTATGGAATGTCTTTGAAAACAATCTGGATAATGAAAATTTGCTCACGCCAAGGTCATGTGCCATTCCATCAAGTGATATATTCTTATTAAAATTGGCAGAAATATATGATACGGTACGGTATATTATATCATCGCTGCCAATTTTGCTCTTTTCCACCAATTTCATCATCGGAATACATCTTGCAAGTATAATCTGTAAATAGCTTGAACAACCCATATATCATTCTGCCCGGTATCTATTATGGATTCCACTGCTCTGTACACTTCATCCGGAATAACATCACTTTTTATAACAGGATATTGTGGAGCATTATTCCGCAGTACATTTTCAAATCTACCAAAAATCATTTGTGGAGCATTAATAAAAACCGCCTCATTGACTTCTGATGAAAACACCTGATAATGATGTATAACATCAGGAAATACTACTCCTATATCACCTGTTTCCATGTGATACAGCTCCTGTCCTACACCAAGCTCTAATGTTCCTTTCGTAACACATACAATTTCCATTGCATTATGCAGATGTGGTGGCTGGTGCCGTGGTTTCCGCTTTACTGCAATAATCTCTTCATTTGTATTTTCATACGTTAAATGCACTCAGATCATCTCTCCCATATTATACGATAATTATTCAATTCCTTTTTCTCTTCTAAGCTTTTCATTTGCAGCTTCTACATTCATCTTTGAAAGAAGAATTGTAATAAGAATCTCAAATACAAATGGTAACCATAAATACATTACCTGAAGCATAGTAATTGCAGATGCCGGCTGAGTCGCATTTGTACCTACATAACCACTGATTTCAAGCAGCCATCCTACAATAGCTGTTCCAATTCCACCACCAATTTTGATTCCAAGTGATGTGCATGAATACATAGTTCCATCTACTCTCTTTCCCTGGGTCAGATAAGTATACTCAGAGCACTCGGCAATTACTGCATTCATGTCTCCCTGCCAAGGTCCCTGTCCTAATGCTGCAACTGCAGTAAACAGCATCATCAGTGGAACGCTTCCCATGGATCCTGCTACAATCACAAGTGCTCTCGCTATCGTAGCCAGAATATATCCACGTTTATTAAGCTTATACATTCCCTTCCACTTTCCAACAAGAGTTGGTGTGAAAATAAGTGCTATTATAAGAGGAATATTTACAGCCCACGCAAATACACCAAACAGATTTTTATTCTTAAGAACCCATGTACAATAATAAATACCTGCCCCAATCATAGCACTGTATAACTGCTGCAAAATATAAGTTCCACAAATCATCATATAGTACTTATTCTTAACAAGCAGCTTAAATGCCTGAACAAGACCATACTTCTTTTCTTCATCGTTCTCTATTCCTGAGTTAAGCTCCTCTTCCGGAAGCTCCTTAACTGACAATCCTGAAATCGTATTTACTACAAGGCCTATCAAAGCATAAATAATAGCTACGAATCTCCATGCAGCAGCACCTCCACCGCATACATCAACAAATGCAACTGTTATAGACTGAATTATAAGACTGGTTGAAAAGGCAAAAATAAAACGGTAAGAGCCATCTGTACACGCTCTTTGCTGTTCTTTGTTACCAGCGAAGTAAGTGCAGAATATGCAATATTATTTGCTGTATAAAATACACCATTCAATAATGTATATGCTATAAAGAACCATGCATACTGAGCAGTCCTGCCCCAGCTTGTAGGAATTGCAAAAACTGCTACAAGTGTCAAAGCACAACCTATATAGCCATAAATCATCCATGGCCTTGCTTTTCCAAGCTTTGTATGTGTTTTATCAATAAGTGACCCAAAGAAAACATCTGTAAAACCATCAAATAATTTTGATGCTGCGATTAATGTTCCAACGATTCCTGATGCAAGTCCTATAGTATCTGTAAGATATACCATAACAAAGGATGTCAGGAATGCATATACTACATTTCCCGCAATATCACCGGAACCATAACCAATTTTGTTGTACCACTTTAAGTACGTCTTTTCTTCCATAAGAAACCTCCAATCAATTACTTTGTTTTGTCTTTAACAGCTATACCAATTTTATATATTTGTGCAATTTTTGTCTATAAACATAATAGGCTGTAATATGCACAAAATGATACTTTTCAAACACTACAGTTTCACAGCTATTTGACTAAATTCCATTTGAAACGTAATCAATACACAATATCATGCTCTAAACATTTTGTCCATAAATGCAAATAGACAAAGCATGCATAAAATGCTACAATACAAGCGGAGGTGTATAATGTATATCAACACGGGATATTTAAATCATTCACATAAAGATTTTAAAGATAAAAGCCGCCCTCTGATTGTAGGAAGCTGCGGAACCTATCGCCTGTCACAGCATCCTAAGATGCCTACATACAGGCCCAGAGGAAGACTGGATTACCAGATTATATACATATCATCCGGTCTTGTTCATTTCCACTTTGACAATCCTGAAAATGAGACAATCATTCCAGCCGGACATATAGTGTTATTTCGCCCAAAAGAGCTTCAAAAATATGAATTTTATGGTAAGGATAAGACTCAGATATATTGGCTTCACTTTACCGGAAGCGACGTAAAAAACACTTTAAGAAAATACGGATTTACAGACAATAAAAGAGTCTTTAATGTTGGAACATCTCTTGAATATGAACAGGTTTTCAAAAGGATTATTACAGAGCTTCAAAGATGTCAGGACAATTATGAGGAAATGCTCATGCTTTTGCTACGACACCTTTTGATTATATTTAACCGTAAAATAACAACTGAGCATGTAATCAGAAATGAATTCCTTGACAGCCAGATGGATACAGCAATTACATATTTCAATACAAACTACAACCGCTCTATTAACGTGGAGGAATATGCTTCATCAATTGGTATGAGCATAAGCTGGTTTATCAGGAGCTTTCGGAAATATACCGGTAATACACCAGTACAATTTCTCACAGCACTAAGGATGACAAACGCACAGGTGCTGCTCGAAACGACATCCTACTCTATAAACGAGATTGCAGGCATTGTCGGATACAATAATCCACTATACTTCAGTCGATTATTCCATAAACAAAAAGGATGTTCTCCTTCTGAATACAGAGCCAGAAATACATAATAAAAAGACAAAAGCAATATTATAATGCCAATTTTTTCCTATACTTATCTTTTTAATGAATGACTAACAGATTGTAAAAGAATAATCCTTATCAGTCTCCGCACTGATACGATAATCCTCTTCCACATCAGTTCCCCAGCTGTCAATACCTCCAACACCTCTTACTGCGCCATATATGCATAAAACAGTTCTTCTTGCCGGTGGCAGTTCTTCATGGTGAAGAGCGTTTTCAATCTCAGATGCGGTATAAGGCAGACAAGAAAATGCAAATTTTTCATCATTCTTTTCAATGCGCAGTGTCTGTGACGAGCTATCTGTCCTGCTGTTATCAAGAGCCGTATGTCTTGTAATTTCAAGCCACTCTGTATCCATTCTCATACCACATTCCTGCGGAACAAGATATTGTGTAAGACTCAGATCACCTATCTCATAGACGCCTTCTTGTGCACCTGCTTTTCTGTCAGGATATGTTTCCCCGGAGAGTCCCTTATATAAATATTTGTCAGCCAATGTTGGCATAATAAATCTCATTCCAAATACAGGAAATTCAGGGAGCCCCTGTACTCCATTATAATGTACATCCACGCGAATCTTTCCGGACGCATCAACGCTATAGCTCACAAGAACAGTTGTCGCCGGAGTTGTTATGGTCTCGTATGTATATTTTACAATAATTTCATCAGCATAAACATCACCGCCATAGCTGTTATTATCAGGTGCATATGGTTTTTGCTCCTTGCCATCCATGATCACCTGTATTCCCTTACAGTCAATAAACATATCTGCCGAAAGCCAGCTTCCGCTTTTAATATGGAACTTGCTTCCCCTGTCATTATCTGTCAACGCTCTCCAGAAAGTAGGATTTGGGCAACGATACAGCCACTCATATCCATTTTTAACGATAGATTCCAGTCCACCCTGTGCATAAGAGAAAATATAATCAAAGCCTTCACCATGTACACCTAATGTATAGTCACCATAGACCACTCTTAATTTATCTGTATAAGCCATAGTAATACCTCACTTCCTGTATTGCCGGTTTTTCTTTCCTGTCAGCAAATACAATTCCATTTGCTGAGAATTCATAATCTGACGGTTTATCATCAAAATCTCCACCATAGCGTAAAACGTCTTTTCCTGTAACGGGATCTTTTACCATAATTGCCTGGTCAATAAAATCCCATATAAATCCGCCATGATACATATCGTATTTGTCAATCAGCTTCATATAAGAGCCAAGTCCACCCATTGAATTTCCCATATCATGCATGAATTCGCATAAAATATACGGTTTTTTCGGACTGTTATTCAAGTATTCCTCTACATCCTCCGGTTTTGCATACATTCTGGTCTCAAAATCAGAAATAGTATCCTCATATGCCCTATTATAATAAGCGCTTTCATAATGAACTAATCTTCCATCCTTCTTTTCGGCAAAATAAACGTTCATTGCCTCAATGTCGTCTCCTGCATAGGATTCATTTCCTAATGACCAGAAAAGGATGGATGTATGGTTTTTAAAAGTTTCAAAATTGTTTTTTGCACGCTCAAGCACTGCATCTCTCCACTGTGGAATAGATCCCGGTACATTGCATGACGGTTCGATTGCCCCAAGTTTTTGGAATGAGCCATGGCTCTCTAGATTTGTTTCTGCCATCACATAAATACCTGCATTGTCGCACATATAGTACCATGGTATCTGGTCAGGATAGTGACAGGTACGCACAGAATTAATATTGTTTCTTAATATACATGATATATCTGCCTTCATGTCTTCTATACCAATGCATCTTCCTGTTCTTGCATTCCACTCATGACGGTTTACTCCCGTGATAACAAGACGTTTTCCATTCAAATAGACTACTTTATCTATAATCTCTATTCTTCTGAAACCGATATCATAAGGAATTACCTCGGCCAGTGAACCATCCTCTGCTTTAAGCTCAACATAAGCATGGTATAAATATGGATTATGATTATCCCACAGCTTTACACTTTCCAAATCAACACAAATCGTGCCCTCCAAATGGTTGTTTTCTTTATTTAACTGTAATGACTTCTCTACTAATATATTTTCTTCTCTGTCTTTTAAAATAAAGCCAGCAGTTACATTCTGACTGTCAGTAGCAGATACCTTCATGCTGACAGATACGCTTCCGCTTTCATTATCTTGATTTAACACAGGTTTGAACCATACATCCTCCAGATGAACATCCGGAATTGCCTTCAAAGTAACATTTCTGAAAATTCCAAAAAATCTGAAAAAGTCCTGATCCTCTAAAAATGCCGCCGTGCTCATCTTATGTACCTGCACTGCAAGAATATTTCCCTTTTCCTTAACATATGGTGTCAGATCAAACTCAGAAGGTGTGAAGCTGTCCTCTGCATAACCTATAAACTGACCATTAAGCCACAGATACATAGCCTCTTCTACACCTTCGAAGCATATATGGATTCTTTTTCCACACATGTTCTTATCCAAATCAAAGTATTTGATATAAGAGCCTACCGGATTATACTGTGCTTCTGAGAACATTCCTTCTTCTGCTCCGGTTGCCTCCATACTATATGCTCCTCTGTGGTACTCTTTTCCTTCCCACGGATACATAGTGTTGATGTAACGTATTTTATCATATCCAGCCAGTTCAATATGTCCGGGGACCATAATTTTATCGAATCCGGATGCATCAAATGTTTCCTTATAAAAATCAACAGGTCTTTCCATCACATTTTTGCTGTAAGCAAACTCCCATTGACCATTTAATGACTGTAATAATGGATTTTTTTCTTTTTTCATGTCTGAATAATCCAGATAATAGCAATGATCACTATGTGGTTCCAATTGATTTACCTTAAACACTTCCGGATTATCAAGCCATTTCATATCAGCGTTCATCTTTTTCCTCACTTTCCTATTATTGATATATAAAACCAAGAACAATAACTGCTTTGCTACATCTAAGATATAACAAAACCCTTGCAAAGAGCAATGTAATAAATTATACAAATCATGCACTAAATGATACTGTTATAATTATTATGAAATGAGTGTCAAAATTTTCTCCTGCTTCTTTCAGTCTGTAATTGATGCAGACAGCACAAATTAATATAGGTCTACATATAAAAGCTCCCGTGCATTGCACAGAGAGCTTTTTAGTCCGGTTAGTACAAACATATATTAATACGCGAATTATATGATGACACTTGCTTTCCCTTTTTTTCAAATCTTTGGATTCTTGTAATAACCTGATATTCCATCTGCAGCTTGTCCGATGAACAAGAGTATACATAAGGTTCAAAACCGGTATATTCATCATCCCCTTGCGTATAATTATTCCCATAATAAAAATTCTCTATTATATTTGTCTCAAAGGAAGAATCTATTTTTGATTCAGACTCTTTTGGATCACCCATAGAATAATCACTGCCATATGTCTTTGCATATAAATCTCTCATCACTGCAGCCTGTGCCTTAGGGCTATCCACATCTGCACAATAATATGTAATATAAAACGGTACTCCAAGCACCGCATCAACAGCGGCCAGCATTCTCGTATCTTCAAATGATATTATAAATATCCACGCCGATAATTCCTTGCTTATATCCGATGTTACAAAATAATCTGATATTGTGTTGTCAATACTATCATCCAAAGCAACTGCTGCACCATATTGCCAAGGAGCTGCTTCATATGTCTGTTCTGTTTCGCTGTCTGTATCCTTTGAATAGTTACTTTCAAGGCTTTGGAGCATAACTATATCATCTTCACCGAGCATCTGCATAATACCTGACTGCTTCTGCAGCTCACAGGCACTCTTCAGAAAAGTCTGAATAGCCGTATAAGCCTGTCCCACCGGAATCTCAGTATCCAACGGTTCCCTTTTCTCACTATATTTCCCATTCCACAGCTCATTTACATTATCCTGCATCAGAGACATCATCTTAGTAAGCCTCTCTTCAGCTGAAATAGAGCTGCTGTATGGCTTATATCTGCGTTGCTTATTGTAGTACTCGTTTTGGCAATTTTTGCAGCTTTAAGTGAAATCAGATAATTCGGTATCATATTTCCCGCACATACAACTGCCAGAATAATGCATATACACACTATTCCCTTGATTTTATCCGGTTTTTTATCAATACATTTGCGCACTGATAAATGCTTACTTCTCATCCAATGCCTCCGCTTTCATGTCAAAATACACCTTGGTTCCTTTACCTGACTCACTCTCATAATGGATTTTTGTATCATGCAGCTTAGCAATCCTTGATACAAGTGCAAGCCCAAGCCCTGCTCCATGCTCACTTCTTGATCGTGACTTGTCAACCATATAAAAAGCCTCTGTAATGCGCTCTATATCTTCAGGCGGTATTCCTCTTCCATTGTCCGAAACTGCAATACGATAAATACTGTGCGAAATAAGTCTGCCTGATACATCTACCTTGCTGCCTCCTGATTTCACTGCATTGTCTATCAGGTTAAGAAGCATGGTCTTAAACAGATCATATTCCAGCCACACCCATGCCTCATCCGCACTGTACACAATCTCTGTATTATGCTTTCTTGCCGCTTCATGTGCGGTTTCCACACAATCTGCTATAATCTCAGATATTCTTGTTTCTTCAAGCCTGAAATCATTTTTATCAAGAGTAATAAGCTCCAGCAGCTTAAATGATAATGCTTCAAGCCTCATGCCCTCATTCAGTATGACTCCGGCAGCACTGTGCACCTCATCCTCGGACATTTTTTTCTGATACAGAGTATCGGCATATCCGATAATTGATGTCATTGGGGTTTTGAGCTCATGTGCGAAGTTTGCAGTAAAATCCTCCTGCTTCTTTGCCGCCATCTGAAGTTCATAAACTTTGCTTTCAAGGTTTTTCGCAAGCTCGTTGAAAGCCCTCGCAAGCTCACCTATTTCATCCTTTGTCTTTACATCACTTCTTGCCGTGTAATCGCCATCTGCAAATTTTTTGGTGGTGGCTGTTAATCCGGCAAGAGGCTTTGTAATCATCCAGGAAAGTATCAATATGACCATCATACCAACAGCAAGTATAACAATGTAGTACACGCTGCATCTATACCTAAGCTCCTTTGACTCATCGAAAACCGGTGTAATATCACTTTCCGTTATCAGAATATACCTGTTATCATTCAGTTTAAAGCTGCTTTTGACATGGATATATCTGCCGCTTTGCTTTTCACCGGTATCTTTAGTATTCTCTTTTGACACTATACTGTATGTAAGCGTACCATCCTTTACCTTTATATCCTTTTGCTCATAATTACATGAATTTGCATATATCCTTTTTCCATCATCATCGGCAAGATACATTCCTCCTTCATCTCCAACAATGGATTTTGCGACTGCGACATCATATCTGTAAGCTCCTTATCCACATCCTCACTCTTCATATTAAGTATGACCGTTTCAATCGAGTATTTTATCATCTGATGCTGTGAAAGTGCACTGTCCTGCTCCCTTTTCACTGCATGCTCCAGTGAATATGATAGAGTCACATATTCTATCATTCCAAGGGCAACAGCCAGTATCACTGTCATTCCAAGAAACATTTTATAGAAAAATTTCATCCGCGAACCTCCAGACGATAGCCAATCCTGAAAACTGTGACAATCTTTTCATTCCAGTCAAGCTTTTTTCTTAGTCTTTGTACATGTGAGTCCAGTGTCCTCGTCTCCCCGGTATACTCCTCCTGCCATACAACTTCATAAAGCCTGCGCCTGCTTAGTGCAACATTCTTATTCTTCATAAGCTCATACAACAGATCAAATTCCTTTACTGTGAGCTCTACCTGCTCACATGCCTTTGTCACCGTACGTGATTTAGGATCTATAGCTACATCCTCTATTTCCAGACGCTCTGCCATGCGCTGAGTTCGCCTTAATACGGTTTCCACTCTCGCAAGCAGCTCCCCTATCTGAAATGGTTTGCATATGTAATCATCCGCGCCCATACGAAGCCCGCGTATCCTTTCATCCACCTGTCCCATAGCAGATATTATTATGACCGGAGTATCCCCAATTCTCCTGACATAGTCAAGCAATTCATAACCATTTATCTCAGGAAGCATAATATCAAGCAGCAGCAGATCATATCTGTTCTGCTCAATTTTGTCCGCCCCTTCCTTGCCATCAAACGCTCTTTCGCATTGATATCCCTCTGCCTTCAGGGTATCACATATTAAATTATTTATATCGTTGTCATCTTCCACTATGAGAATACTGGTCATAAGCTGCTCCTCTTCTATGATTATGATAGAATTATTATAGCATAAAGATGTGTCATAGTTGTAAAAAACACCCTGTTATTTAACTCAATAATAGGATGTTTTACCGGCACTTATACAAATATATTCTCACACATACATACTCCAGACAGCTCTAATCTGAGATGATATATTTTTGAATAACCACCTTTTGCCACTTTTTTCAATGCTGTTTGGATCATTTATTGAAAATCCTTCATCATCATAGCCTGTTATAACCATAAAATGTCCTGTATCTGTAAAATCTCCCGGTCCTACATTTACCACAATAGGATGCCCTTCATCAAGCTCTGCTTTCATTCTGCTCTCATCCAACGCCACTGCCTTTGCTTTTACGCCGTAGTGCCTGCAGCCTTCACTTATAAGCGTCCATGAACTTCCCGATCCATCTACACTGTAACCGGCTTCCTTTGAATACTTTGCTACTGCAATAGGTGATGCCTCCCTATTGTGCGTCAGATAAACCACTACCATCGAAAGTGTAGTGGGACCGCATCCGCTTGCTGCAAAGAAATTACCGCTATATTTTTCGTAGCCCCAGCGTTTATCCCACTGCACAAATAACGGAACACTATCAATAGACGCTTCTTCTGTCAAATCAATTGTGTGTTCCTTCACATGTTCCGCCGGATAATCATACACAAACTCAAGTGCCTCTTCATTCTTCAAAGCAAGCTCCTGTAGCTGTTTCGGATATTGGGTACTGTTCATTATATCATCAAGCATTGACTGTTCATTTTGTATCTTATTATTTTCAGAGATTTTGCTATTTTCTATAACAGCATTATCATATGTATTATTTCCGGCTTCAACATCATATCTATTTGTCCTGCCATCACCTGATCTTATCATACTGCTTCCAACAGCCACAAATACAGCCACAGCTATGATACTACAGGAAAATATGATAGAACGCAGTATTTTTCTGCACCTGCGTCTCCTTCGACGTAAACTTGCCCCATGTCTGCAACATTTGTTTTGTGTCATGTCCACTTTCTATCCTCCTGCTTCTTTGTAACTGACATTGCGTATCATTACTCTATCAAAAGCATTCGTTTATTATGTTGCATACTTGTGTCATAGTTGTAAAATATTCCAATATTAAATTGTATAAATAAATTGACCAATGGCAGTATTGCAGGATATTTTACCCTGTCAATATATTAAGCAACTTTTGACTATATATTCTTTTATTTTGGCAAGTAATATTAGTTTTCATATTCTATAATGACATCGTAAACAGAAAGGAGATGAATTTCCATGAGAAATAAATTACACAATTTTATTAATAACTTACTTAGCTTTTATGCAAGCTTCTTTACTCACAGATTTTATCAAATGTAATGTGCATAGCGTACATAAAATACCTGATGTCCTCCGTATCCTTCCACTAAAGCTATGAGTTGCATTTCAGTTTTCTTCATCCTGCAATGTCCATACGATCCTGATTCCTATCGTATTGTTCTGCTTAATCTTTGGCAGGTAATTTCCTATAACAATAAATAATAAGCTTGTTCCATAATAAATTAATGCTAAAAATAAATCCTCTGTTTCTGCTCTTTTACCTCAAATACCTGCGACTTTATCTGCTCACACTTGGTATAAAATTGCTCCTGTGCCTCTGATAATACCTTTTTAGCATTATTGGTAATGGGTAAAAAATAGCCATCTGGATTGTTAGTCCAAATGACTTATGTAAAAAAATATTATTTTAATTTATTGTAACTGCAACACCTTTTCTGCCCAACACAAGCTCATATTCTGTCGATAATAGTGGAATAAAGGCATTTATACAATCTATAACATTTCTCATTACAGTTCTCCACTACTTCTTTAGATTAAGAAAGGCTCTGCAAAAGCAGAGCCCTTCTAACATTTTCTTTCGAGGATTAACCTCTAGCCAGATTGTGGTAAATGTTAAACCCTTATAAAGCTCATAAGGCACTGCTCTCTGGCACAACACCTTACTTTACCGCTTGGCAGACACTCAAGTTGCCTGTCTTTAATATTATATTACCTGTCATGTGAAAATATGTCAATCCAAAATTTTATGTTCTACAAAAATTCTGTAGACTTCTCGTAGACTTTTGCCTAGGATTATCACGTAGACTTAGTAGACATAAAAAAGAGAGCCTTCGGATTTCTCCAAAGACTCTCCAAAAAGCCTATAAAATCAAGCTTTCTATTTAGAATTTGCCTGCATCTGAAGCCTGCTGAACAGAAACGGCAACTGCTACTGTAGCACCAACCATTGGGTTATTACCCATTCCGATAAGTCCCATCATCTCAACGTGAGCCGGAACTGATGAAGATCCTGCGAACTGTGCATCTGAATGCATACGTCCCATTGTATCTGTCATACCGTATGAAGCTGGTCCTGCTGCCATGTTGTCTGGGTGAAGTGTACGTCCTGTACCACCGCCTGATGCTACTGAGAAGTACTTCTTGCCCTGCTCGATACACTCTTTCTTGTATGTACCTGCTACCGGATGCTGGAAACGAGTTGGGTTTGTAGAGTTTCCTGTGATAGAAACACCAACGTTCTCGTGATGCATGATTGCAACACCTTCCTGAACATCATCTGCACCGTAACACTTAACTGTTGCACGGAGTCCATCTGAGTATGCATGCTCAGAAACGATGTTGAGCTTAGCTGCCTTGTAGTCATACTGTGTCTCTACGAATGTGAATCCGTTGATACGTGAGATGATCTGTGCAGCGTCTTTTCCAAGTCCGTTAAGGATAACACGCAGTGGTTTCTGACGAACCTTGTTTGCCTTCTCAGCGATTCCGATAGCACCCTCAGCGGCTGCGAATGACTCGTGACCTGCTAAGAAACAGAAGCACTCTGTCTCCTCCTCGAGGAGCATCTTTCCAAGGTTACCATGTCCTAAACCTACCTTACGGTGATCAGCAACTGATCCAGGGATACAGAATGCCTGAAGTCCCTCTCCGATTGCTGCTGCAGCGTCTGCTGCTCTTCTACATCCTTTTTTGATTGCGATTGCTGCACCAACTGTGTATGCCCAGCAAGCGTTCTCGAAACAGATTGGCTGGATTTTCTTTACCTGATCGTAAACATCAAGTCCAGCGTCCTTTGTAATTTTTTCAGCTTCTTCGATTGAGCTGATACCATAGCTGTTAAGTACAGCATTGATCTGGTCTATTCTTCTTTCATATGCTTCAAATAATGCCATTGTCGTTCTCCTTTCCTCTTATTCCTGTCTTGGATCGATGATCCTAACAGCACCCTGCTCTGGAGTTACACGACCGTATGATCCTGAAGCTTTCTCCCAAGCTGTGTTAGCGTCATCACCCTTTTTGATAAATCTGTCATTTTTCCAAGAGAAACGAACTGGTATCCAATTACTTCATCGTTCTTGTCAAGAGCGATTCCTGTTACATAGCCCTCAGCCATCTCAAGGTAACGAACTCCCTTTGCCTTTGTTGCGTACATTGTACCAACCTGTGAGCGAAGTCCCTTTCCTAAATCCTCAAGTCCTGCTCCAACAGCAAGTCCATCATCAGAGAATGCAGACTGTGTACGACCGTAAACGATCTGTAAGAATAACTCTCTCATAGCTGTATTGATGGCATCACAAACTAAGTCTGTGTTTAATGCCTCAAGAATTGTCTTACCCTGTAAGATTTCTGCTGCCATAGCTGCAGAGTGTGTCATTCCTGAGCATCCGATAGTCTCAACTAATGCCTCTTCAATTACTCCATTCTTTACATTGAGTGAGAGCTTGCAGGCACCCTGCTGTGGTGCACACCAGCCTACACCGTGTGTAAATCCTGAAATGTCCTCAATTTTCTTAGAATGAACCCATTTTCCTTCTTCTGGGATAGGAGCTGGCTCATGTTTTGCGCCCTTAGCTACAGGACACATGTTTTCAACTTCCTTAGTGTAAATCATCTTAAGACTCCTTTCGTTATGGTTTTAACATACCCAATTTATTCTCTCATATTTTTTGTCATAAGTCTAGAGTATCATCGACAAAAAACAACAAAAATACAATATTTTTTCAAACAACATTACTATTTTTTAAGAACTACGTTGTCCTTGTCCTTAAAAATGTGGTTTGCAGGGATGACTCCGCGTACTCTTGAAAGCGGATAAATGTTTGAATTTCTTCCTATTACTGTTCCCGGATTGAGCACTGAGTTGCAGCCTACCTCCACATGGTCACCGAGCATAGCGCCGAATTTCTTGCGGCCGGTTTCAATCTCCTCTTTTGTATCATAAACATCCTTTACGACTACAAGAGTCTTGTCGCTCTTTACATTTGATGTAATAGAGCCTGCGCCCATATGTGATTTGTAGCCAAGAATTGAATCACCTACATAGTTGTAATGAGGCACCTGTACTGAGTTGAAGATGATGACATTTTTGAGCTCTGTGGAGTTACCTACTACTGAGCCCTTTCCTACGATTGCGCTGCCACGGATAAAAGCACACTGTCTGATTTCTGCATCCTCGCAGATGATGAGCGGACCGTGCAGATATGCGCTGTCAAATACTGTTGCGCTCTTTGCTACCCAGATATCTTCTCCTCTTTTCTCATAGATTTCAGGGTCGAGTGTTGGTCCTATCTCCTTGATGAAATCACTTATTCCGGCAAGTGCCTCCCATGGATAAGTGAACTGTGATAAATACTCCTTTGCGATTGTTTCATCCAGATTATAGAGGTTTGTTATTTTTGCGTTTTCCATTTTTCTATGTCCTTTCTTTTATTTGTTATGTGAAAATTATTGACTATTGTTTTAACTGTCATTTTAATATTTAAACTTAAATATAAGTATTAAACATAAATATAAAAATCATATTAATTATAGATTTAATAATTAATTATCAGCAGAGCTACTCACCGAACAGCTCATGCGCCGCCGCAAGTGCCGCCTCCGACACATCATCTGCCTGTGCACTATCAGCTGCCATATCAAATCCTGCCAGAAATTCCTCTGGGATTCCCATCTCATTCAGGGTTGTCTCATCCGGCGCATCATCTGCCGTGCTCTGTACTTCAGCATTGTTATGTGCATCAGTATTGCTCTGTGTATCAGCATTGTTATATGCATCGGCATTGTTCTGTGCATCGGCATTGTTCTGTGTATCAGCATTGTTATGTACTTCAGCCGTGCTCTGCACCTCTTCCTCACCCGGGTTATCGAAATCAAATGATATCTGGTCATTTTCAAACTTAAGACATGTATCGAATACATTTCCCGCCTTGGAGGTGAAGCCTGTGACCTTCTTTTTGGTCTTTCCTGTGGTAAACAGCTCCGTGAGAATTTCCTCTGAAAGCTCCACCTTTGCCACAGTATGCCAAACATTGAAGCCGCACTCACACTCATATTTCCACTGTGTCTTTTTTAGAGGTCTGCCACACTTTGGACAGAGTACATTTGTCTCGATTGGCTTAGGCTTTTCGGGGAAATCAAAGGCTATATCTCCGTCTTCTGTGAGCTTTAGCGGTGCATCAAACTTCATGCCTGTCTTTGAGACAAATCCTGATATAACTTCTGTCTTTTTCTTTGTCAGAAGCTCCTTAAGGACTGATTCCTTTATCTTGACGCTTGCGACCTTGCCCACCATAAAGCGGCAGCTCTCAGGATCATCACGTCTGTTGTTCTCACATACAAAGCCAAACGGCGCCACCTGGATTTTGCCTCCGCACTTCGGACATACTACATCCTTCACTGTCTTTGGCTCTACATGGTCAAAATCAAACTGGACAGAAAGCTTTTTATTTTCATCCTCCTTAAGCACCAGGCACGCATCGAAGCGTTTCCCGCTTTTGGATTTAAAGCCTCGTATGGTCTCGGTCTTTTTATCGTTAAGAAGCTGCTTTAAGTTTGCGGCTGTGATTGTCTTTCCCGCAATCTGTCCCACCGAAAAGCGGCAGCTTCCCGGCTCATCACCCTTGTAGTTCACACAGCCATAGCCAAACGATGTCTTTTTTATCTGACCACCACAAAGCGGACAGACAACATCCTTTATGATTTCGTCCTCCACATTATCAAAGTCAAATGCTACGACGGTGTGCATTTTCTCACTTTCCTCTGTGACCGGCTCCTTCTTTAAAACGAGGCATGCGTTGAAGCGTTTTCCCGATTTTGATTTAAAGCCCTTTATCGTCTCTGTTCTGCCGTTTGCCATGAGTTCTAAAAACTGTACCTGTGACAGCTGCTTGTCTGCTATCCTTCCAACGAAGAAATGGCAGCCATCCTCTGTCTGTCTGTTATAGTTTGCACATCGGTAGCCGTATGGCGACACATATATATCGCCTCCACAGTCCGGGCATACAATGCCCTCGACCTTTTGCGGCTTTACATTTTCAAAATCAAAGGTGGCTGATACCTTGTTCGTCTGTTCATCCTTGTTGAGCTTTAAGCATGCATCAAAGCGTTTGCCGCTCTTCGACTTAAAACCACGGATTGTGTCGGTGATTCCTTCTTCAATCAGCTTTTTGACCTGTTCCTCCGGAATATCAAGTCCTGCCACCTGCCCGATATTAAAATTACATCCTGATTTATCATTTTTGTAATTGGCACAGCCATAGCCAAACGGTGTGGTCACTATCTCACCGCCGCAAACAGGCACTTGACACCTATCTTTCGTCTGGCCGCCGCACCTCTGGCATTTTTGCTGCAAAGCTGCTGATACGGTCTGCAATCTCAGGGCGCAGATTCTGCTCAATCATCTTTTCTGTCTCTTTGCGGATAAAGCTCTCAAGCTTTCCCCTGTATTCCCAGAAATCCACCGTGCCCCTTGTAATTCCGTCCAGTCCCTTTTCCCAGTTGGCTGTCATCTTTGGATTAAGAAGTGCCGGAACTGTCATGTATACGACCTCAAATACCATCTCACCAAGGCTTTCTGGTGTGAGTATCTGCGTCTTTTTGTTCAGATTCAGATATCCTATACGGACAAGCTTCTGGATTATCTCCGCTCTCGTTGCTGAAGTGCCTATTCCTGAGCCCTTTATCTGCTCACGAAGCTCCTCGTCCTCGATAAGCTGTCCTGCATTTTCCATGGCAAGCACCATGGAACCTGATGTATAGCGCTTTGGCGGAGATGTCTTACCAAACTTGATATTATAGCCTTGGCATGCTATCTCATCACCCGCCTTTAGCTTATCGGCAAGCTCAAGCATCACCTTGGGATTTACGACTATATCATCATTGCTGCCGTTTGCTGTGCTGTTTTCATCTGTACTATCTGCAGTTTCACTGTTTTTACCAAGTATTCGTGCGTTTGATTCCTCAAACGACTTCTTTTTCGGCGGATTCGCCACCTGTAAATAGCCCTCGCTCTTTAGTACCTTTGATGATGCAAAAAAACTTTCCTTATCCACATCTACGACAAGCTTCACATTCTCATACTCTGCCGGTGGATAAAAAATACTAAGAAAACGCCTGACAATCAGCTCAAATACTGCTCTTTGAAGCGATGTAAGCCCCGAAAGCTCTGTAAGCTGACCTGTCGGAATGATAGCATAGTGGTCTGTTACCTTGCTGTCATCCGTGTACTGCGTATCTGCTATGTTGGCATATAGCCTTTTTTGCATAATATGCTCCACAAAGTCTGCTGTCGGTTCAAAGCCTTTAAGCCTGCTTATATTTTTTCCAATCTCCTTTGCCACAGCGCTTGAGAGCACCCTGGCATCTGTTCTAGGATAGGTGGTGAGTTTTTTTTCATACAGATCCTGAGCCACCTGTAATGTCTCATCAGGCTGATTTTAAACTTCTTTGAGCACTCTGCCTGCAGCTCCGCCAGGTTGAAAAGAAGCGGTGCTCTTTTTTTAGCAATATTCTTAACTATAGATTTAACTTTTGCCTGTTTGCCGTTTAATTCTTCAATTAAAGCGAGTGCATCTTTTTCCTCTTTGAAGCCGTTTTCCTTGTATAAAAGCGGTGATTCAAAGTACCTTGAGCCTTCTACAGCCTTCCACTCTGCCTCTACACCGGCATCCGTAAACCTGCCGATTACCCTGTAAAACGGAGTCTCCTTAAAGTTTCTGATTTCACGCTCACGGATTACTACCATTCCAAGCACACAGGTCATCACTCGTCCGACCGCGATTGCCGTATACGAGCGTGTACCCGCTGCATCGTTTAGCAGATTGCCGTATTTGACCGACATGACACGCGAAAAGTTGATGCCCATCGCATAATCCTCGATGGTACGCATGATGCCGCTCTTTCCGAGGTTTGCATACGCACTCATCGGCTTTGCCTCTTTTATGCCTCTTAGGATTTCCTCCTCAGTCTGCGAATCTATCCAGACTCGAAGCTCCTCCATGCCTTCCCTGACACCACCAAAGTTTCTGATATTCTCCTCGATGGTCTGTCCTTCTTTTCCGGCATCACCTGCCCAGTAAACTCTGTCAATGTCCTCTCTCTGCAAAAGAGCGTGCACAATATTGTACTGCTTGCGCACGCTGTCTATCACATCATATTTGTATTCCTTTGGCAGAAACGGCAGATCCTCAAGACGCCATTTCTTGTATTTCATGTCGTAGGACTCAGGGTAGACCAGCCCGACCAGATGTCCCACGCACCATGAAATCACATATTCTCCATTTTCTATATAACCATCATTGCGTCCGCTCACCCGCAGCACCTTCGCAAATTCCTGTGCCACGGATGGCTTCTCTGTTATTATCAGTGATTTTCCCATAAGCTCCTCTATAATTCATTCATGTTGATGAGCTTGAATCTAGGTCTCTGACCACATAGCTTTGCAGTGCAGGCTCAAAATCCGTTGCCGAAAACAGATAATAGTCATCAGATGTAAGCCTTGCCTGCTCCATAGCCATAGCCATATTCTCGCACATATCCATGGTCATCATTGGCTTGTCCCAGTTGCAGAAGCCGATGATACTCCTTCTATCCTCGCTCTGAGCCACGATGTCTATGCGGCCTGTCTTTCCAATCCATGTACCCACACGCTTTATGGTAAACGGAAGCTGTCCCATCTGATTTAATATAAGCAGATACTCTGTGCAGACCTCCCTGAAATATCTCTCAAGATACGCATCAAGCTCTTTTTCTATATATGTATCATAAAACTCTTCCGGTGAAAGCAGATACAGATCAGACATATTCGGATAGACAAACTTAAACCAGAAATTAACAAATGTGTCTTTTATCTGATATACGCCCTTCTTTGCATTTTCCCATCCGCCGGTCTCAAATGAAACTACCTTTTCCACTATATTGAAGGTGGCAAGATTTTTCAAATATACGCTGATTTTGGCACGCGAAAATCCTGTCGCATGGAAAATATCATTGAGCTTGTTCTCACCTCTTGCGATTGCTGCAAGTATTGTGCTATATGCAGAAAGCTCTCGAAGCTCTGCAGATATAACAGCATCCGCCTCACCATACAGTGCTCCCGATGGTGTCAATACGAGCCTGCATATATTATCCTTAAAGGATTTAGCTGCATCCCACTTATCCAGATATGCCGGAACTCCACCGATTGCTCCGTAAATTCTCACGATTTCCGCGACCGGAAGACTTTCAAAATGTCTTACAACCTCAAGGAAATTGAGCGATTCAAGCTTCATTTCGGCTCCCTTAAACTGCTCTGCTGCCTCCTGTGTGGCCCAGACTGTAGATGATGTGGCAAGTATTATAAGTACAGGTCCCGGATACAGCTTGTGCTTTTTAAGCTTTGCAACTGCTTCCATAAATGATGCATCCCTCTTTGCCACATACTGTGCCTCATCGATTATCACGACAAGCTTGGAAGGGTCTCCTGATTTGATTCTCGCGAAGTACTCCTCATATGTCTGTCTGCTCAGGCTCACCTTGTACTGACGGCTTATCTCCTCCCCCATCATCTCAAGCTGATGCTCTGGCGATGCCTGTCTGCATCTGTAGTAAAAGAATTTCTTTCCGTCACAAAATTCCTTTATGAGCTCCTCCTTTTGACAGCCTCTCCTTCCGTAGAGCACTACGAGCTGGTTACCCGACTCTTTATAGAGCTGCTCAAGTTTCTCTAAATCTGTGTGTTTTGCTTTCATAAATATTCCTCCAAAATAATCAACTGGAAATATTATATCACAATTTAACACATATACAAATAGATTTTAATTATAATTTCCTGGTTCCTATAGTAGCCTTCACTTTATTTCTGACAAACATATAACAGATAGCCTGCATGATGATTGTCGCTATCCATGAACCGGGATATGATATAAACAGGAAAAACAGCGATCTGTGGCTTGGAAACAGACCATATATCCATATGATTCTGACTCCGACTGTTCCTATTATAGAAAGTATCATAGGTACAGTTGAGTATCCCATTCCTCTTAGTGCTCCCGGAAAGAGGTCCATGATTCCACACAGGAAATATGGGATTGTTGTAATCGAAATAATCTCAAGTCCTGATTTAATTACCTCGCTATTACTTGTATATATGCCAAGTATCTGTGTTCCAAATATGTATGAGGCACTTCCCATCACAAGTGCTACCGCTGTCGTGAGAAACAGACAGTCTATCAGTACCCTGTCCATTCTCTTTTGTTTTCCTACCGCATAGTTCTGGCTCGTGAAGCTCATGCAGGCCTGTGTGATTGAATTGACAGATACATACAAAAAGCCAAGTATATTGTTTGCCGCTGTATATCCTGCCATGCTATTGAGCCAAATGAATTGACTGATGACTGAAGCATGGCATTTGAGATATTTATGACTGTGCTCTGTATGCCGGCCGGAATTCCCACCTGAAATATCTGAAGCATATATTCCTTATCAATCGCAAGCTTATTAAAGCAGAGCTTATAGCTGGTATCTGCTTTGCTCAGACAATATAATACAAGTACGCAGGAAACAAACTGCGAAACAATTGTACCGATTGCAACACCTGCAACACCCAGTTTGCACACTATTACAAAAAACAGATTGAGCAGTGCATTGATACAGCCTGAAATAATCAAAAAGATAAGAGGTCTCTTTGTATCGCCGACAGCACGCAAAATCGCCGCGCCATAGTTATAAAGCATAAAAAACGGCATACCGCAAAAATAAATCCGCATATAAATAGTAGAAAGACCTATGACATCATCCGGTGTACCCATGATTTCCAGCGCACCCCTTGCAAAAATAACACCGACCACACCCATCACAATACCACTTATGAGTGCAATCATAATAGCGGTATGCACTGTCTTAGACATCTCTTCATCCTTGCCTGCCGCATAAAATCTGGCAGCGAGCACATTCGCACCAAGCGATATACCCATAAACAGATTGACAAACACATTGATAAGTGCCGTAGTCGAGCCAACAGCCGCAAGTGATTTGCTGCCACTAAACTGTCCCACGACAATAATATCCACCGCATTAAACGCTAACTGTAAAATACCCGAAATCATAAGTGGCAACGCAAATGAAATAAGCTTATCCATTATTGAACCGTTCACCATATCAATTTCATACTTATTATTCTTCACTTATATCTACCTCTTAAATATATTCTACTCAGATTATCTATTTTACCACGATAAAATATAAATTCAAGCGTAACTATTAAGATCCCCCGAGAATAATAAACCTAACAAAACTAACAAAAAAGAGTCCCTTTTAAGGGACTCGACTTTTGCAAATTAAAATCACAGAGTAAGGATTTTCCGTTCAATACACTGCCTTCACCGGAGAGTACACAGTATGTTCCGAAGAAAAAATATGAACTGCCACGGATTTCCAATAGGTCAAATGACCACATAGACCTGCAAACTGCCATAGCCTATCCATAAAAAAACCCGTGGCTGACTTCATATTTTATCTGAGGAATACTACTGTGTGCTACACCGGTGCTCACAGCCCACAAACGGAAAATCCGCCCTCATAATAAAAATTGAATCTTTTGCCAACTCTACTTCTTTGTGATGTAACCCTGTGCCTTAAGAAGCTCTGCACAAAGCACTGCTCCACCGGCTGCACCACGTACTGTGTTGTGTGAGAGTCCGACAAACTTCCAGTCATAGACTGTATCCTCTCTGAGACGTCCGACATTGATTCCCATACCATGCTCATAATCCACATCAAGTGCAACCTGAGGACGATTATCCTCTTCACAGTATCTGATGAACTGCTTTGGTGCGCTTGGAAGCCCAAGCTCCTGTGGTACTCCGCTGAACTTCTCGAGTGCCTCGATGAGCTGCTCCTTTGTAGGGTTCTTTTTGAACTTGACAAATACAGCTGCTGTATGACCGTTTAATACAGGGACACGGATACACTGGCATGTGATAACCGGTGACTCTGCAGGAACAATCTGTTTCTTCTCATCATCCACATATCCCCAGAGACGAAGTGGCTCTTTCTCAGATTTTTCTTCCTCTCCACCGATGAATGGAATGATGTTTCCAACCATCTCAGGCCAATCCTTGAATGTCTTTCCGGCACCTGAGATTGCCTGATATGTTGTAGCAACAACCTCATATGGCTCAAACTCTTTCCATGCTGTAAGAACCGGAGCATATGACTGGATTGAGCAGTTTGGCTTTACTGCTACGAAACCTCTCTTTGTACCGAGACGCTCCTTCTGATATTTGATAACCTCCATGTGCTGTGGGTTGATTTCAGGTACAACCATTGGCACATCAGGTGTCCATCTGTGGGCACTATTGTTTGAAACTACAGGAGTCTCTGTCTTTGCGTAGTCCTCCTCGATCTTCTTGATCTCGTCCTTTGACATATCAACGGCTGAGAATACGAAGTCAACCTGTGAAGCAACCTCTTCTACCTCATTGACGTTCTTTACGATGATTTTCTTAACTGCCTCAGGCATTGGTGTGTCCATTTTCCATCTATCACCAACGGCGTCCTCGTATGTCTTGCCTGCACTTCTTGGGCTGGCTGCAATTGTTGTTACCTCAAACCATGGATGATTCTCTAAGAGAGAAATAAATCTCTGTCCTACCATTCCTGTTCCACCGAGGATACCTACTTTAAGCTTTTCACTCATTACTCTAATCTCCCTATCTTCTAGATTTTCTTCGACCATGTCATACACTATACTTTAACATTAAAATCAGGTTCTGTCCGTCCGTCGCGTACAACTGTCTTTATAGGAAATATATTACTTGAAACTCTAATGAAAAACAAGGAAAAAACTATATTAAATTAATAATTTTTCTCCCTGTTTTTTATAAAATATGCACAAAAACTACACTTCATCCTGCCAATTTGACTTCATATACTCGTCGTAAACGGCAATTACCTTGTCCATTGATGTCTTTGATGGCGCTCCAACTGTACACCTTGTGCTGACACAGGTCTCCATTGAAATGGCATCAAATACATCCTCCTCAAATACCGGAGAGATAGCCTTGAGCTCGTCAATGCTCATATCGTCGATTGCAATGCCCTTGTCGATGCAGTAAAGCACTATTCTTCCTACAATGCCATGTGCATCTCTGAACGGTACACCCTTTTTAACGAGATAATCAGCTGCATCTGTGGCATTTGTAAAGCCATTGTTTGCACTCTTTCTCATCACGTCCTTGTTAAACTTCATTGTATTAATCATTCCTGTAAAAAGTGCGATACATCCCTTTGCAGTGTCGAATGCATCAAATGCCAGCTCCTTATCCTCCTGCATATCCTTGTTGTACGCAAGCGGAATACCCTTCATGGTGGTGAGAAGCGACATGAGCGCACCGTATACACGGCCTGTCTTTCCTCTGACAAGCTCTGCTATATCAGGATTTTTCTTCTGTGGCATGATTGAGCTTCCTGTGCTGTACGCATCGTCAATCTCAACAAACTGGTACTCGTTTGAATTCCATATGATAATTTCCTCAGAAAAACGTGACAGATGCATCATGATAGTTGAAAGAGCCGATAAAAACTCAATCAGATAATCCCTGTCTGACACACCGTCCATACTGTTAAGTGTCGGTCCGTAAAAATCCAGAAGCTGTGCTGTATAGTCCCTATCAAGCGGATATGTAGTGCCTGCGAGTGCTCCTGAGCCAAGCGGACAATAGTTCATTCTCTTATATATATCGCACAGTCTTGATCTGTCTCTCTTAAACATCTCAAAATATGCACCCATATGGTGAGCCAGAGTGATTGGCTGGGCCTTCTGCAGATGTGTAAAGCCCGGCATGATAGTCTGTGTGTTTTCCTTCATAATCTTAAGGATAACAGCTAAAAGCTCCTTAAGCTCATTATCAGTCTCCTTCACTGTTTTTCTGGTGAAAAGACGCATGTCAAGAGCTACCTGGTCGTTTCTGCTTCGGCCTGTGTGAAGCTTCTTTCCTGTGTCGCCAAGCCTGTCTATGAGTGTAGCCTCAACGAAGCTGTGGATATCCTCATACTTTGAGCTGATTTCAAGCTCCCCTGACTCTACCTCCTTAAGTATCTGCTTTAGGCAAGCCACTATATCGTTGCTCTCTGCCTGTGAGATGATGCCCTGCTTTCCAAGCATCGTGACATGGGCGATGCTGCCCTCTATATCCTCTTTATAAAACTTCTGATCAAATGAAATGGACGCATTGAAATTGTAAACGAGCTGATCTGTCTCCTTTGTGAAACGTCCTCCCCATAACTGTGCCATGAGATTCCTCCTTGATTATTAAATGATGATTTATTTTCATGTATCACAATGTATTGTATAAAAATAAGATGTGATACTGCCGCCTGCTCTAAACAGCCGCTTTACTGTGCTAAATTATATAATAATTTTTGCTGTCACGCAACCACATTTTCACCCACGTGCTGCAATCTCTCTGTCACGCTGCTCCTTGGAAAATATACAGCCACAGTAGTACTGCCTGTACATATCATACTGCTTTGATATTTCTGTGGACTTTTTATAGCCCTCTTTCTTCTTAAAATCAGAGAAAAGATATCGCACTCCATATTGGCTCTCTAAGTCTTTTCCTATCTCATTGAGCTTTTCGGCATTCTTCAACGGGCTGATGGAAAGTGTCGTAGTAAAAAAATCAAAGCCATGCTCCCTTGCATACTGTGCACTCTCCTCAAGACGCAGCCTGTAGCACTTAAAGCACCTCTCACCGCCCTCAGGCACAGCCTCCATGCCGCGTGCCATATCGTAAAAGCGCTTGGTGTCGTACATACCCTCCACAAAGTGAACCGGATTTTTCACCGGAAACTCATCTATAAAGCGCTTCTGCTCCTGTGCTCTCATGTGATACTCCTCTGGTGGGTAAATGTTTGGATTGTAATAAAATACCGTCACCTTAAAATACTCCGAGAGCGTCTGTATGCAGTATGTGCTGCACGGCCCACAGCAGCTATGAAGCAAAAGTCGTGGAGTGCAGTCATTGTCCATGCAATTTTCTTTTATTAAATCTTCCATTAATTTTTGATAGTTAATCTTATTTGCCATATTATATTATTTCTTTCTCAAAACTCAAAATTTTTTTGACATATCCCAAAATATTATTTCAGGTAACTATTCTGCATATTTACTATTATGATTAATTACTATTTCTGATATAAGCTGCATAATACGAACAAGGGCCGGAAGTCTCCTCCCGGCCCGGCTCATACTAATCCTCTTCTTCATATCCGAACATTAGTCTAAAAATCTTTTTTCCTGTTTCAGTCTTGAATATGCGCTTGTATGCCTTGTCGATTGCACGGTTTCCCGCATCATCCTCATACAGATTTACGAGGAAATCAGCCTCAACAAGTATCTGATAATCAAGACCATCTATATTGTCATATGTGTGATGGTGACCTATGAGAAAACAAATTCTTTCAACTATGTAATTCTCAAAGCCAAGCTGTGAGAGCATCTTCTGGGCGATTATCGGTCCCTCCTGCTCCTGAAGCTTTCCATCGCACCTGCCATACTTCTCCTCCGCCACACGTATGCCGATATCGTGTGTATAAGCCGCAGCCTCAAGTATAAAGAGCGAGGCATCATCAAGCTCCTCTCCTATACCGATAAGCCTTGCATAGCTGTGCACCTTGGTGAAATGCTGGATTCTCTTTGGATCGCCATCATAGTAGGCAATCATATCCATAAACAAGTCGTCTAACTGTTGTTTACTATAACTGTCACTATCCATTTAATATATTTTTCTCCTGATAATATGTTAATTAGTCTCATTGCCGACTTTGCACCGACAATGATAACATACTACAAAGCGATCATTTTTTCAATATTTTTACACAAATATTTCTTATTTTTTGAAATCACTATGTTGTTTGTCACACTGTTATGTGGGAACAGTAACATCACTACTTTGCATCACGGAAAAATCCCCTGAATGCGAATTCTGACAAAGGCTTTTTGTAAAGAAGCTCTCCTATCAATATCTCAAGTGCCCCGCCGACAAAAATAGCAATATAACCAAACAAAGCAATCACCGGCAGACCAAGCGCTGCAATAGTATCGGCAAATCCCATAAATGCCGAATTATCAAGTGCCATAAATGCCGCCATGAACATAACCATAAATAGTATAAAGCCCAGTACAAAGTACTTATAGCATATGCTGGTGTACAGATAAGTTATAAGAAGAATAACATCAAGCATAAAAAGCGTATAGATAATCTGCGTCTTATCTGCCACTCCCATCTGTATCAGAACAACTCTTTCCACCACAAAAATTGTAAATAAAATCAGGTTTATCACTGTGCTGGCAAGCACCGGAATGTATATCTGCAGCTTTTTTTCAGTGATGTGGACTGGATAAGCTCTGATACATCCATAGACATAATAAGCTGAAACGTGAACATACCACTCATCATAAAGTATACACCGCCTATGATTGAGGTTCCTTTGCTGAATATCTCTGATGCTATTCCGAATATTGCAAAGAATACAAGCATGATCACATTCAGTTTCAGTTTATAACCATATTTCAATAATTTAAATCCTAATTTAATATCTTTAAGCATAATATTCTCCTTTTCAAATATACTTTCAATTTAAAATACCTCTACACATCAACATATGATCTGCGGATACGCACCACCATATGATAATATGTCGCTGCAATCACACAAACGAGCGCTGCCGCAAGTAAAGGTGCAATAAACTTCAGTGTACCGCCATAAATCAAAACAGCTATACTACCGACAATTGCCGGGCAGACAAATATAAGCGCCAGCAGATAAATATACATTCCCATATCCATGTATCTGAATATATTTAATGAGCCAACCGAAACAATTGAAGATACCATGATGACATCAAACACCGACCAGATATTAATTCCGAATTCAATAAACGGCATTGTGGCGATGAGTACTGTAATCCCGATACGAATCGGTCTGACAAGTATATCAACAAGAACTGCATTTTCAAAATGCTTTACCCCATCAAAACCTGTCTTTAAAAAATGCATGCCAAATGCATTCTTCTTGCACATACAGCCGAAGCAGAAATAGTCCTGCACCACCTCGCACATCATATAAAAATCATAAACAATTACTATAACTCCTATCCATGCCCAGACTGTTTTTGAACAAGCAATTAGCATTGACGCCAGAATTGCTAAAACCGGAATCAGTATATTTGTTATCAGACGATACTTGAGATTAGTCATAACACGGTAATCCCTGATGTATGTTAGAACTTCATTCTTTGCTTTGTTATCTTTTTTATTAATTGTTCTTTCAGTATCATGTTCCTGTGAAAACATTTTTTCATTCATACTTCCTGACTTATTTTCCATAACACCTTACCTCGTACTAGCGCATCACAATTTTTGTATTATTTTTCATGACAGCAACGCTTATCTGGTAAAGTGTCGGAATCTCCTTTGTCACATTAAGTCCTGCGAGCTTATCTATGTTTTCCGCCAAGCATATGCCCTCGAAGCCATACGGGTTTTTGGTCATTGAATAAAGCACCTTACCGGCAGCCTCTGTATCTGCTGCATCTCCTTTAATCAGGATATATTTTTCCTTCAAATCCTCAACAAAGCCCTGCTCCACAATCTGTCCGTTTTCCATTATAATGCATAATCAGTGATATTTTCCATATCTGAAATGTTGTGCGTAGAGAAAAATACGCTGCGCTTTCCGTTGCCCTCATGAATATACTCGCCAATCATCTGGCACAGCTTATCTCTCATAAGCGGATCAAGCGGCGATGCCGGCTCATCCAGCAAAAGAAGGTCAGTCTTTCGCGCCATGACTCCTGCCAGCATGAGCTTCATCTTCATACCATCTGAAAATGAACTGTTGGCTTTCTTCATATCAATGCTGCCATGTGAAAATATTGCAAGCTCCTCACAATATCTGTGAAAATCCTCTGCAGAAAAGTCATCGAACATCAGCTTGCTGATTTCCTCGATATCCTTAACCGTCCACTGTGGCAGATAATACTTGCCCGGACCGGTATAGCCTATGCGGTTTTTAATATCTCCCGAGTTTTCCTTCTGCTTGTCGGAATACTGTCCAAAGTATGTGATTTCACCTTTATAGTCTAGCCTGATTCCTGCTAATATATTTAAAAGCGTTGTCTTTCCTGCTCCGTTTTCTCCGATTAAGGCTGTCGCAAAGCCCTGTGGTATTGCGAAATTCTCCACATCCAGTGTAAAATTTTTAAGTTCCTTTGTGATTTTTGCTGCCTCAATTGCATTTTTTGTTGTCATTTTCATTTCTCCTTATTCATTTTCATATCATTGTTTAATATGAACTAATTCTTACTTAAATTTTGCCTTGTTTATAACTATCCACAATCATTGCATTAAATAAATCTGGATATAATTTGTGCTACAAATTCCATTAATAGCTGACCTAATGCTGTCATCACTAAATTTATCATACTCATAACCAATCCACTCCTGTCATTCTACATCAAGTAATGCCTCAAGCATTCCCTTAAGCTCGTCGTTCGAGATTCCGGCTACCTCAGCCGCGGCTATCGCGTCTGTCAGCGACTCCTCCACCTTGCGCAGGTGCTGTTCCTTTATCATCTCACTGTCCTGTGCATTGACATAAAAGCCCTTGCCCTGCGCCGCTGTGATGAGTCCCTCATCTGCAAGCTGCTCATAAGCCTTCATCGTGGTTATCACGCTGATTTTCAAGTCCTTCGCCAGCCCTCTTATCGACGGAAGGAACTCCCCCTGCTCATACCTGCCGGCCAAAATATCTGTCTTGAGCTGTCCGCTATCTGCTGATAGATGGGCACTCCTGAATTTTGCATCAGCTTCATATGCTACCTCCGTACTGTATTTATTAACTATTTATGTGTTATATATACACTATATACATTATATTGTCAATATCTTTATGAAATTATCCCCCAAAATTTTAATTTGACATACACTCTTATATCTGATACTATAATATAGCTTGCCGATATGGCTCAGTAGGTAGAGCGACGCACTCGTAATGCGTAGGCCACCGGTTCGATCCCGGTTATCGGCTTCATACATAAAAACACCTCATTCAAAACTGAATGAGGTGTTTTTTTTATTACAAAAATCCCCTTGACATTTATAAAAAATATATTAAAATTATCTCGTTGGTTTATTTTTAGTAAACAAAAAATCTATTATTAAACCTACAGCAACTATAACATAAAATGTAATTAGAAAAGGAAGTAAACATGGATATCGGACATCGTATGAAGGAGCTTCGTATCCAGTACGGACTTACCCAGCAGGAGCTTGCTGACAGAGCAGAGCTGACGAAGGGATTTATCTCCCAGCTCGAGCGAAATCAGAATTCACCGTCAGTCGGCACCCTGCTTGATATCATCCAGTGCCTGGGTATGACACCGGCGGAGTTTTTTACGGATTCGGAACCCGAGCAGATTGTATACAAAGCAAACGACTATTTCGAGAAAATTGACGAGGAAAAAAACAGCAAGGTGGAATGGATCATTCCCAACGCACAGACCCGCTCCATGGAGCCTGTCAGGCTCACTCTTCATCCGGGCGGCAGTTCTGAAATATATCTGCCTCAGGAATGTGAGGAGTTTGGATATGTGATAAAGGGCACAGTGAAGCTTTGCTATGGTGGCAAGGTGCACACCGTAAAGGCCGGTGAGTCCTTTTATTTTAAAGCCGGTAAGAAGCATTTTATTGAAAATAAGTCTTCAAAGGATGCCATGCTCATATGGGTCAGCAATCCTCCAAGCTTCTGACGCTTCCCCTGCAGAAGCTCTTTTATAGGGCTGTAATTACTGCCGGCCACATTTTTAATGTGTACAGCAGCAAATTATAAACATACAGTTCCTACCAGTACTATAATTACATGAGAAAGGTTTACACCATGGGAAAGAAATTAATTGATTTTATTGATATCACAAAGTCATACAACGGCAATGTTGTACTCGACGATTTAAATCTATACATCAGGGAGAATGAGTTTCTGACGCTGCTTGGACCATCAGGCTGCGGAAAGACCACCACACTTCGCATGCTCGGTGGCTTTGAGACACCGGACAAGGGAAAAATCATGTTTGATTCAAAGGACATCACAAATGTGCCTGCAAACGAGAGAAATCTGAACACTGTTTTCCAGAAATACTCTCTTTTCCCTCATATGACAATAGCTGAAAACATCGCGTTTGGTCTTAAAATAAAGAAAAAAAGCAAGGCTTACATTGATGACAAAATAAAGTATGCATTAAAGCTCGTCAATCTCGACGGCTTTGAAAACCGCTCTGTGGATTCTCTTAGCGGAGGCCAGCAGCAGCGTATCGCTATTGCAAGAGCTATTGTAAACGAGCCTAAGGTACTGCTGTTAGACGAGCCGCTTGGCGCTCTCGACTTAAAGCTGCGCCAGAGCATGCAGTACGAGCTCATCCGCTTCAAAAATGAGCTCGGTATCACCTTCGTCTACGTCACACACGACCAGGAGGAGGCGCTTACCATGTCTGACACCATCGTAGTCATGAATCAGGGCTATATCCAACAGATTGGCACACCGGAGGACATTTACAACGAGCCTGAAAATGCCTTTGTCGCTGACTTTATCGGGCACAGTAATATCATCGACGGTGTTATGATAAAGGATAAGCTTGTCGAGATACTCGGTGTAAAGATGCCTTGTGTGGACGAGGGCTTTGGTGAGAACACGCCTGTCGATATAGTCATCCGCCCGGAGGATGTGGAGCTGGTGCCTGCGGAGGACGGCTACATGCAGGGCGATGTCGTGTCAAATATCTTCAAGGGAGTGCACTATGAGCTTGAGGTAAAGGCTAACGGCTACGACTGGATGGTACACACCACCAAATATGTAGAGGTCGGCAGTCATGTGGGTATCAAGGTGATTCCATTTAATATCCAGGTAATGCACAAGCCTGAGTCCTCAGATGAAAAGGCGGTGGAGATAGATGTCTAAAATAAAGAAACAGCTGCTCGCAGGGCCGTACCTCATATGGATTATCGGATTTATCATACTTCCGCTTTTCATGATTGTGTACTATGCATTTAAAAGCTCTGACGGAGGCTTCACATTTGAATATGTGGCTGCAATAGCACAGCACACCAATATCAAGGCACTGCTTTTATCCCTACGACTTGGAATCATATGCACCATAATATGCCTGGTGCTGTCCTATCCGCTTGCGATGATTTTAAACGGCTTAAAGATTAAAAACCAAAGCTTTGTGGTATTTGTTTTCATGCTTCCTATGTGGATGAACTTTATGCTTCGAATACTCGCATGGAAGCAGCTTTTGTCCAAAAATGGTGTCATCAACTCGATACTCACCACTCTCGGACTGCCGGGCTTCAACATCATGAATACCTCCGGAGCAGTCGTGCTTGGCATGGTCTATGACTTTCTGCCATTCATGCTGCTACCTATATACAACTCCATGACCAGAATCAAAAACGACTGGATTGAGGCGGCTCTTGACCTCGGTGCAAACAAAGTCACAATATTTTTCAAGATTATACTGCCACTTACAATTTCCGGTGTCATAAGCGGAATCGTAATGGTTTTCGTGCCATCACTCACATCCTTTGCCATCTCACAGATACTCGGAGGCGGCAAGGTCCTGCTCATCGGAAATATCATAGAACAGGATTTCGTCCATGGCTCGCAGTGGGGCGCAGGAAGCGGTCTCTCACTCGTGCTCATGGTATTCGTATTAATCAGTATGGCACTCGTCAATCTGTTTGATAAGGAAGGAGACCAGAGCGCATTATGGTAAAAAAAATAGCATCCAGGGTATATATGGGACTGATTTTTTTGTTTCTGTATCTACCTATCGTTGTATTAATAGTACTCTCCTTCAACAACTCCAAATCCAAGGTTAAATGGGGAGGCTTCACGCTCGACTGGTACATAAAGTGCTTTCAGAGTGAGCGGATTATGTCGGCATTTTCTACAACACTGCAGATTACGCTGCTTGCAGCTGTGATTTCTACAATAATAGGAACTCTCGCAGCCATGGGTATAAGCGCCATGAAGAAACGTAACCAGACAATCTATCTGGGCGCTACAAACATCCCGATGCTCAATGCAGATATCGTGACCGGTATCTCAATGATGCTTTTGTTTGTAAAATTCATGAATCTGGGCTTTGTGACAGTGCTTATCGCACACATCACGTTCAATATCCCTTATGTGATACTCAATGTGCTTCCAAAGCTCAAGCAGACCAACAAATACACCTATGAGGCCGCACTTGACCTGGGCGCATCACCTCTATATGCATTTTTCAAGGTCACCTGGCCTGAAATAAGCCCCGGAGTGTTCTCCGGCTTTATGATGGCGGTCACAATGTCACTCGATGACTTCTCCATCACATACTTTACGAAGGGTGCCGGAGTAAACACGCTCTCAACCATGCTCTACACAGAGCTAAAAAAGGGTGTAAAGCCGGAGCTGTATGCTCTGTCAACCATACTTTTCTTCACAGTGCTGCTGCTTTTGGTTGTGGTAAACATCAACTCAAACCAGATACCTGTCAGCGCATCAAAGAAGCCTGCAAGGGCTAAAAAGCTGCGCATCGTAAAGCGTAGTGTGAGCATCGCAATTGTTGCAGTACTCGTAATCGGCTGCTTTTCGGTATTTACGATAAGCGCCGGAAGCACGAACAATGACAATGCCATAACAGTGCTAAACTACGGTAAATACATCGATGAATCAGTAATCGACAGCTTCGAGCAGGAAACCGGAATCACCATTAAATACGAGGAATACGAGGAGCCTGAGGAGATGTACACAAAGTACAAGTCCGGTGCCATCGATTACGATGTCATCTGCACCTCTGACTACATCATCGAGAAGCTCATAAGTGAGGGTGAGGTCAACAAGATAGACTACAGCTCAATGCCAAACTATCAAAATGTAAATCAGGATATAATCGACATGTCCGCATCCTTTGACCCGACACATGAGTATACTGTGCCTTATTTCTACGGCACACTCGGCATACTATACAATAAAAAGCTGGCTGATGCATCAGACCTAAATACCTGGGACTGCCTGTGGAACGGCAAATACAAGGACAACATGATTATGATTAATTCTGTCCGTGATGCTTTCACTCCCGCCCTTCGCACACTTGGCCACTCGATAAACGAAACAGACACAGCAAAGCTCGATGAAGCATTTGATATACTGAACAAACAAAGCAGTGATGTGCTCGCCTACTACGTGGATGAAACCTGTGATGAGATGGTTGCTGAAAATGCGGCAATCGCAGTGTGCTACTCCGGTGAGGCAGCTGCCGCCATGGCTGAAAACGATAACCTGGACTATATCGTACCAAAAGAGGGCTCAAACCTCTGGATTGACTCATGGTTTATTCCAAAGACATGCAAGAATAAAGAGGGCGCACAGGAATTTTTGAACTATATCTGCAGTGATGAGCCGGCACAGCTCAACTTTGAATATGTATACTATGCATCACCTATCCAGTCTGTCATCGACAGCCAGGATGCAGAAACAAAGGAAAATGAGGCGATTAATCCTCCTTCCGATATGCTCAAAAACTGTGAAGTATACAGAGCTTTAAATGATGATGACGCAACTCTTTACAACACACTGTGGCAGAGGCTCAAATCGGATTAAAAATGGATTGCGCAGCTATATTTTGTATGATGTCACAAAAATGTAGCCTCAAAATTGTACAAAAATACATATTGCAAACTTCAACAAACAATGATAGAGTAAAACCCACGAAGCGCCCTGCTTCGTGGGTTTTACTTTTCCACGAGATCCGATATTTTTATGCTCCGCAAGGAGATTCATGAAATACACGGAGTTTTTACATACTATAGAAACAGAAATAACCGCAAGACTTGACAATAATTTCAAGCTTACCATCCATCCTGTCAAAAAGAACAACGGGATGATCTACGACGATTGGTAATTATCAATCCCAAATTCAATATAGCACCGACTATTTATCTCAATCCTTACTACCATTGGTATCTTGATGGTGTATCCATTGATTCTATTCTCGATGCAATTTTATCCACCTACAATGATTTCAAGCCAACTGAAGATTTTGACATAAGCTTCTGTGATGATTTTTCCAAGGTAAAGGAGAAAATAATTTTCCAGCTCATAAGCTACGACAAAAACCAAAAGCAGCTAAAGGACGTGCCCTATATCAAATATCTGGATTTTGCCATCATATTTGAAGTATATGTAGGAGCAGAACTGCCTGAATTTGGCACCATTACAGTCACAGATGCGCTTCTGTCACGCTGGGGCATAGATACAGAAACACTAATCCGCGCCTCAATGCAAAATACCCCAAGAATACTTCCATGCTCAATAATCAACATGGCAGAGTTTCTTGCCAAAAAATGTCCGGGCTATGCCAATCAGATGCGCGCAGTCTGTGATTTTGACAGCCTGCCTATGTATATCCTTACAAACAGCAGGCAGACAAACGGTGCATCCGCCATACTCTACGGGTGTGCTAAGCTCGCTGGCAAAAAAGCTCGGCGGCAATATGCTGCTCATACCAAGCAGTATCCATGAATTTCTTGTAATGCCGCTGGATAGCGATATAGATGTCTGCAACCTAAGCGAATTCATCTGTGAGGTAAACTCTACAGAGGTACGCGACGAGGAAGTACTCGGCGAGAGGTACTACATATACGATAGTAAAACAGACACTGTCTACTGATAATCATATAACCTGATAATCATATAACCCGATAATACAAAATACCGGATATCATAGATATGTATCCGGTATTTTACTTTCTAAGAACATATTTGGAAATTCATGAAAATTATTGGCCTGTTATTTGCAGAACGATGTACTAGTTGCCAAGCAGCATGTCGTAAAGCTTCTCATACTCTTTCGCAGATGCCTTCCATGAGAAGTCATGCCTCATGGCGCGCTGCATCATCTCCTGCCATCTGTCCTTATGGTTTTCAAACACATCAAGAGCATATTTGATGACATGCAGCATATCATGCGCATTATAATTGGCAAAGGAAAAGCCATCGCCCGTATTCTCGTACTCATTGTACGGCACTACAGTGTCCTTAAGACCACCGGTCTCCCTGACTATAGGCAGCGTACCATATCGCATAGACATGAGCTGGCTCAAGCCGCACGGCTCAAAAAGAGACGGCATGAGAAATGCGTCACAGCCTGCATATATCTCATGTGCATTTTTCTCTGAGTAACCGATATATACTCCAAGCTTCTGCGGATACCTGCCATGGAAATAATTAAACATCTCCTCGTACTGCTGCTCTCCTGTGCCCTGCACTATAAACTGTACATTCATGGTGGAAAGCATCTCCTCCATCACATATGCCACCAGATCAAAGCCCTTCTGCTTTGTCAGACGCGAAACTATTCCAATCAGCATGACATCCTTATCCACAGCCAGACCATACTTCTCCTGCAGCTGACGCTTATTAACGACCTTTCCACTCAATTCCCTTACAGAAAAATGCTTATCCAGATATGTATCCTTCATAGGATTAAAGACATCATAATCTATACCGTTTACAATGCCTCTCAAATGCCTGCGCCGCTCAAGCATCAGCCATCCAGCCCTCTCCGCCCTCAGGTGTACAGATTTCATCTGCATATGTCGGACTGACAGTCGTAATCTCATCTGCATATACTATGCCGCCCTTTAAATAATTAGCCTCACCATAGAACTCCAGCTCCCCTGAATTAAAAATATGCTCCGGAAGTCCTGTAACATCAGCCACCTCTTTAATCTTCCATCGCCCTTGAAACTTCATATTGTGAATGGTAAAGACTGTCTTGATACCGGCATAGAAATTGTCTGAGCCGTATACTGTCTTTAGAAAAACCGGCAAGAGTCCTGTCTGCCAGTCATTACAATGTATCACATCCGGGGCAAAATCTATAACCGGCAAAGCCTCAAGCACCGCCTTTGAAAAGAAAGCAAACTTCTCCACATCCTCGTATATATTGTTGTATGGCTTATCTCCTGCAAAGTAAAACTCATTGTCGACAAAATAATATGTCACACCATCATACTGCGATGTAAAAATCCCCACATACTGCCTGCGCCAGTTGAGATTGACATAAAAATGACAGACGAACTTAAGCTGTGGCAGTAATTTATCATCCATACATTTGTACTTCGGAAGTATAACTCTCACGTCATATCTGTCCTTGTCAAAATATTTCGGTAAAGATCCCACTACGTCAGCTAGTCCACCTGTCTTCATATAAGGTATTGCCTCTGATGCGGCCATTAATATTTTCATTTTGTCCATGCTGAAACCTCCCCCAGATTACAGTTATTTAAACAACGATTAATCTGATAAAAATATAGTATACATCCTGAAACCAATAGAATGTATACTATATTATATCACGCGGGAGTACATTTTGCCTAGTAAATTTATCAAAACGTGGTTTTATTTGTCTATAATGACGATTTTTACATCCCTAGACGTATTTTGTCTGTAATCAGGGCAATAAACTCCGAATTGGTAGGCTTGCCCTTACCATAGTTTACAGTGTATCCAAACATGGAGTCTATCGTATCCATCCTGCCTCTGCTCCATGCCACCTCGATAGCATGCCTTATGGCTCTCTCCACCCTGCTTGAGGTAGTCTTGTACTTCTTTGCAATAGTGGGATACAAAAGCTTTGTGATAGAGCTAAGCATTTCCATATCCTCAACGCACATCACTATCGCAGTCCTAAGATACTGATATCCCTTTATATGAGCCGGAACACCTATCTCATGAATGATATCCGTCACCTGTGTCTCAAGGGATTTTTTCTCCATATATGTATCATCAAGTGGCTCAGTGTCACCGGATGCTCTCTTTACATACACAAGTACCACATCAGAACCGGCATTACCGTTTATCATGTTGTATGCTTCATCACTACTTCTTGCTGTTCCTAAAAACTCCATGCCCTTTAATAAACTCTGCATGTTTTTCTTTTCGTCTGCTACTGCGACATTTAAAGTGCTCATCAAACTCTCCTATGCCGCCAATTACTGTCATGTCAAAACAAATTGTATGCTTTTATGATAACACATTTTGTCGAATTTTGTCGAGAGCGTATTTTTTTTTAATTTTATGTAACCATTCAGCCCACGCATATTCGCAAAACTGCACGATACCCGTGCTTTCTCTATTCTTCAAACTGAGAGTTATACAGCTCTGCGTAAAATCCGTTCTTTGCAAGAAGCTCATCGTGTGTACCCTGCTCGATAATGTCTCCGTCCTTCATGACAAGAATCATATCGGCATTCTTGATAGTAGACAGCCTGTGGGCGATGACAAAGCTTGTTCTGCCTTCATCAGATTGTCGAGTGCCTTCTGGATACGGATTTCTGTACGTGTATCGACAGAGGATGTGGCCTCATCAAGGATAAGGATTGGATTGTCTGCAAGAATGGCTCTTGCTATTGTCAAAGCTGCTTTGTCCCTGTGACACATTGGATGCATCCTCGTTGAGCTCCATATCGTAGCCACCCGGCAATGTCTGGATAAAGTGATGCGCATGTGCTGCCTTTGCTGCCGCGATGACCTCCTCATCTGTGGCATCCAGACGGCCGTAGCGGATATTTTCCATAATGGTGCCCTTAAAGAGCCATGTGTCCTGCAATACCATGCCGAATGCATCTCGCAGATCGGCTCTGTTGTAATCCCTGATATCATGTCCGTCTACAAGAATGGCACCTGAGCTTACATCATAAAATCTCATAAGAAGCTTGACCATGGTAGTCTTTCCCGCTCCTGTCGGTCCAACGATAGCAACCTGCTGTCCCGGCTTTACCTTTGCAGAAAAATCATTGATGATGATCTGGTCAGGATTATAACCAAAGTGTACATGCGAAAACTCTACACTTCCCTCGATATGGTCTGGCTTTACAGGATTTTCCACTGTTATATCCTCTTCCTCCTCATCGAGGAACTCAAATACACGCTCAGATGCAGCCGCCATCGACTGAAGCTGGTTTGCCACCTGCGCTATCTGCTGGATTGGCTGTGTGAAATTCTTCACATACTGTATAAATGCCTGGATATCACCGATTGTGATGACATTCTTTATGGCAAGTATACCACCTGAGATGGCTACTCCCGCATATCCTAAGTTTCCTACAAACTGCATGATAGGCATCATAAGTCCTGAAAGGAACTGTGATTTCCATGCGGATTTGTAGAGCACATTGTTGGCCTCCTTAAAGGTCTTTACAGTCTCTGCCTCTTTATTATATGCCTTTATGACGAGGTGGCCTCCGTACACCTCCTCGACCTGTCCGTTTATGTGTCCCAGATACTCCTGCTGCTGTCTGAAGTATTTCTGTGAATGCTTTATGACAAACGAAATAAGTATCATCGAAACTGGCAGGATAACGAGTGAAATCAGCGTCATGAGCGGTGAAATAGACAGCATCATGACCAGTGTACCGACCAAAGTGGCAACAGATGTAATAATCTGTGTGATACTCTGGTTCAAGCTCTGTCCGAGTGTGTCCACATCGTTTGTGATACGCGAAAGTACCTCACCGTATGTCCTTGACTCGAAATACTTCATCGGCATACGGTTGATTTTGCTCGTGATGTCCTTACGCATCCTGTAGCAGGTCTTCTGCGTGATGCCTGTCATGATAAGTCCCTGGGCAAACATAAAGATGGCACTCACCACATATAAAGCCAGCGTAAACAAAAGAACCTTTGCAATATAATCAAAATCTATGCCGCCTGTTCCTGCAATCTTGTTCATGAGTCCCTCGGCAAGCGCAGTGGTCGCTTTACCCATGACCTTAGGTCCTGCAACGGAAAAGACAGTCGAAACTGCAGCAAATATCATAACCGCAATTATAGCAGCCCAGTATCTGCCAAGGTACTTTATAAGCTTCTTTGTAGAGCCCTTGAAATCCCTGGCCTTCTCTGTAACCATTCCGGGGCCTCTGCCCATTGGCCTCTTGGCTCTTAGGAGGCATCTTGAACTGTTCGTTGTTATTCTCACTCATCTTACATGCCCTCCTTTTCATTATCTAAGCCTGATACAGCCGAAGTATCTGTTGCTGTTTTTGTTGCAGTATCTGCTGCTTTATCTGTTGCAGTTTCTGCCACCTTATCATCAAGTCCAAGCTCCTTTGCAGAAAGCTGTGACTGTGCAATCTGCATATATACATCGCAATTTTTAAGAAGCTCCTCGTGGGTACCTTTTCCTACGATTTTACCGTCATCGAGCACGAGAATCTGGTCTGCATGAATAATCGTGCTGATACGCTGTGCCACGATAATGACGGAAGCATTCTCTGTAACCTCTGCTAAAGCTGCACGCAGACGCGCGTCAGTCTTCATATCGAGTGCTGAAAAGCTGTCATCAAACACATAGATATGAGGATCCTTTGCAATAGCTCTTGCGATGGCAAGCCTCTGTTTCTGACCACCGGACACATTTGAGCCGCCCTGTGCGATTGAGCTGTCATATCTGTCATTCTTTGTCTCTATAAACTCAGAAGCCTGTGCGATATCCGCAGCCTTTTTTATCTGCTCATCACTCGCGTCTGCTTTACCAAAGCGCAGGTTTGAGGCGATGGTTCCCGAGAAAAGAATACCCTTCTGCGGAACAAAGCCTATTGACTCGCGAAGCTCGCTTAGTGTGTAGTCCCTGATATCGTGTCCATCAAGCTCTATTGAGCCTCCCGTCACGTCATAGAAACGCGGAATCAGATTTACAAGTGTAGACTTTCCACAGCCGGTGCTTCCGATGATAGCTGTGATTTTGCCCGGCTCTGCCACAAAATCAATGTCTGAAAGCACATCCTCCTTTGCTCCCGGATATCTGAAATCCACATGGCTGAAACGGATAACACCTCTGTGATCAGCCTCAGTAACAGGCTCTTTTGGATCATTTACGGTGCTGTTTGTCCTTATGACCTCATCGATACGCTCTGCCGCAACACCTGCTCTCGGAAGCATGATGGACATGGCTGAAAGCATGAGGAATGACATAACAATCATCATGGCATATGTAATAAACGCAGTCATGGTACCTACCTGCATAGAGCCCTTGTCTATTCTGCCTGCTGCAATCCACACGATACCGAGTGTGATGCAGTACATGATCATGGACATACCCGGCATCATAAAGGTCATGACACGGTTTGTAAACAGCTGTGTGCGTGTAAGCTCACGGTTAGCCTCATCAAACCTCTTTTCCTCCTCCTTCTCACGCCGAAAGCCCTGATAACGGAAAGACCTGTAAGAATCTCACGAGAAACAAGGTTTACCTTGTCTACAAGACTCTGCATAATCTTGAACTTTGGCATCGCAATACCAACCAGAGTGAAAATAAAAACCATGATAGCAGCAACCGCAATGGCAATCACCCACTCCATGCCGGATTTGGTCTGCGCCACCTTAATGATACCACCGATACCAACGATTGGCGCGTAAAGCACCATACGAAGCATCATAGTAGTAACCATCTGAATCTGCTGTATATCGTTCGTGCTTCTCGTAATAAGTGATGCCGTAGAGAATTTGTTAATCTCGGCATTTGAAAAACCTACAACCTTTGAAAAGGTCTTCTCCCTCAAATCCCTGCCGACAGCGGCACCGACCTTTGAAGCCGCAAAACCTACAACACATGCTGCTATAAGCATAATTGCTGCAAAGGCTGCCATCTTGGCGCCTGCCTTCCACAGATAAGCAACCTGATTGGCATCCACGTCGATTCCTGCATTCTCATCACACTTTGTCGCAAAAGTTACACCCATGGACTTTAAAGTAGCTGAACCCACCGCATCGATTTTGTCCTGCACCTTGCTTCTTATCTGCTTTATCATGTTATCATCGAGCGCTGCTGACTGCGGGATAGCTGATGCATCCACATCCATCTGCTCCCCCGACTGAAAAGCCTGATATGCCATGACAAGAGGAACCAAAAGCTCCTCATCCAGCTCATCAATGTGTCAGAATCAGCTGTCAGCTTGTATTTTGTCACACTGTCATCAGATTTTGAAGCATCCTGCGCCTCATAACAGTCTGTAAATTTTTCTTTCTCGTCAGACAGCATAAATGTCTGTGCCATCTGATAATCCTCCGATGTAATCTCCTTTGGCAGGATATGCTCAATGCCGTGATCCTGAATACCCACATCAATGATGTCTGATGTGTACGCAGGCAAAGCCAGGTCACAGTAAGCCTGTGCAATGAGGAAAACAAAAATTAATAAGATCCATCGCCAGTATGGAATCAGGTTTTTGAAAATTTTACTCATAAACGTTTCCTTTCTTTCCGGTTAATTATCCCCCATACACGAATGCAAAAATATCCGCAATCGTGCGCATACTATCTATTTTATCAATTAGCGCGGATAATTCAATAAAGAAAGTATAAAGAAACGGTAAAAAAACAAGGACCATACGAGCTGATTCTCAGCTCATATGGTCCTTGCTATATAGAAAAATATATTATATACACTAATCCAGGTCTGCAAGACCTACACGCTGTATCTGGAAGGTCTTGTATGCCTTGGCTGTTGTGGTCTCTTTATCCCCACCACTCGCCAGTGACTGATAAATCTTACTATATCCTACGGCATAAATCTTTATAGAATTATTTCCCTCCGGTAAAGTGTCCAATGGTACCTTTACCTTATATGTTTTATTATTTTCAAAGAAGTCCCTTGGATCTTTATTTAATTTACCGTTTTCTTTACTGTCATTTATCAGTTCATTTTCTGTTCCGTCATTATTCAGTGAATAGATATCCCAGTCCACCTTCTTTAAGTAAATCTTATCATCTCCGGTGCCAATCGTTTCATCATTTGGATTTTTTTGTGGATCCTCGATATAAAAGTCCAAATAAACAACAGTTTTTTCATCAATCTGATTTCGCACAAGGTTTGAATCCTTTACCGTAAAATAAACATCCTGCGTACTGTCTGCACCATCTAGTCTGGCATCCGCTTTATTAGCTGCATCTTCTTCAATGGCATCGTCAATAGTTGCATATAATGTAGATATGTCATTTGAATCGGTATCAGCATTCTCCTTAAGATAAATTGACGGCTCATGAACTGATGCACTATATGCAGCAATCATAGTGTTTATATAAAGCTTCAATTCATCCTCATTATTTGAGAAATCAGAATGTCCTACACCTGAGTATGTTACATTTCCCATTGTGTAAATATAATAATTATTTCTTACATCCTTTGGAGACTGCTCATAAATTCCATGGTTTGACAAGGTATACCATACAACAATATCACTCTCACCATCACCATCAGCATCCTGATTCATATCCAGCTGGTAGTACTGCTTATGAGTGGTAGCTATATTTATTTCGTCAGCAATCTTAAAAGGATATGTGGTAATCTGTCCTGAATTAACCTTGACTGCCTTATTCGTCTTAGCTTCAAAATCATTACCATCTAGCCCTGAATACAGTCTGTACTCACCATGATCATTATCTGCCCACTGATACTGATTTAAATCCGCATAAGTAAATCCCTGATTCTGTCTGACAATAACTGAATTATCGGATTTTGGCTCATATGCAATATCAGTGTTATTCTTTTCAGCAGTCTGTACAGCTTTATCAAAATCCTCATCAGTACTCTGTAATGTATTGCCCTTCTTTAAATACGCATTTGACAAGATTCCATACCTATCCAGTCCGACAGTATCACGAATTATAGAGTTAAACTTATATCCCCAGACATTATTATATTTATTATCATTTTTATTATTACAAAATGACGTTGTATCATGAGCAAACAATACCGGTTTTCCTGACTGGATATATGCTTTTATTTTATCGAGATGATTATTTGTATTATCAATATCATAACAATCACCAAATCCAATCACAAGCATATCGTATGTCTGCAGCTTATCACATACCTCATCCATTTTAGGTACGTTGTCATAACGAACTGTTTCTATATCCAGGTCAAAATCCTTCACTTGACTAAGTAATTTATGAAACTTTGTATTGCTATCATTCTTCTGTGCCTGCATATCAAAATTTCCCCTAAAGCCCTCATTATGCTCCAACTTTGAATTAATCTGAAGAATCTTGACTTTTGTAGGACTGCCTTTTGAATTTTTGACATACACATATCCGGATTTCTGATCATATCTGTAGCTATTTGTAGCCTGACTTACACGAAGCTGCCAAGGCATAACTCCTACATAGCCATTCGGCAAATCATAGACCAGTTTATAATTATAATTGCCTGCATTCAGACTATACATATATTTACCATCATCACCCATTACCGGATTCACAATAGTACCATCACAATATAATTTTATTTTATTTGCAGCTATTCCTTCATTGGTTGTCGAAAACTTACCATCAGAATTTGAATCCAAAAACAGCTGTGCATTAAAACTTGCTTTGGAATCAGCACCACCTGCATTGTTTATTGAAAATTCCAATGTAATCTGATTATTACTAATCTCAACATAATCTGTATCTTTTACTTTTTCCTGCTCCTTGAGTAATATTTCAGGTTTTTCAGTAGTCAGGTAGGTAACAAGCTCCGCTGGCTCATTTGACTGTTTTTTTAAATTTCCCTTGCTGTCCACTTTAAGAACATTGTCTTTATCTTTTGCATAACATAAAAGAGTAAAAACATTTGAACAGTTGTCTATATACTTCTCATTAATTCCTCTGCCATAATCAATAGAGAAAAAGCCATCTGAAAAAGACGACAGGAAAGCCTGCCTTTATATAATCCTCCAATTCTGAAACCTTCTGCTTAGTAATATCATTGCCTGAACCTCTGTATGTGTTTGGAGCAGTTAAATAATCAGCATTATTTCCATTTCCTCTTAATGTAAGCTGAGTATTAAGCGCCTCTCCATTATTTATATAATCAGTATCCAGCAATCCCGCATGGCCATTCTTGAGCATATCATATCCCCAATAATTTACCACATCTTTCGGATTTATAACAACAATGTCACCAACATTTGAGTATTTAAGCCCATCCATGTTCCAATCATTATATACTGTATGACCATCTCTATAATTCAGATTATCGGCTACGAGTCCCATATATATCATGTCATAGTTATTAAGGTCCTCTATTCTTCCAATAAATTCTGCACTCGTAACCCTTGTTATTGTAACCTTTTTTTTCTCCGGGCATCTTGATCCAAGCCAATTTTTTAGCTTATCATAATTTAAAGCGTCAGACTCATTTTTTACAGTTCCGGGCTCTATATCAAGTATGTTCAGACTATCTGTCGGATTTATAATGTCTCTTTTATCAGCATACGATATGATATAGCTTAAAACTATCGCCTTTGAAATCTTCTTGTCATAGTATGCATACTCGTCCTTTCCAAGAGTATCATTTTCTTTTTTCCTGCTTGTATTCTCTGAGTTGATATACTCTGCTATCTCGTCAAAATTTTCATTTTTAGCTGCTTCGACAAATTGAGTTTCATCTTCATTTGCAATAAATGCAGAAGCAAAATCATCTCTTAAAACAAATGGCACATCCGTACTAGGATTATAGTTTCGTGGAATGACATATTCGTTGCCAATTACATAGCCATGTGTATGAGTTGAACTGTCAACTTGGTAATACGTTATGACATTGTTATCTTTCCAGCTAATAAAATTATCAGCTGAGTCCTTGGTAAAATTCAAGGAGCTGAAATTGTTACAGCTCAAAAGGCCTGCAAGCTTTTTAATGTTGCTATCATATTTAATGTTGCTATCATCCTTTGTACTTGGACACACAATACCATTATCCACTATAACAGGCATCATGATACCACTCTGGTGCACGCGCTGGACTATCTGCTTTACCTTGTCCCATGAAATGTCATTATCAGTATTATATGTTGCAGCATCGTTTCCTAAATCATTTGAAAGGACGGACTTTGAGCCTGAAAGATAGAGTAAATCAATTGTTGACACATCTATCTGCTCAAGCTCCTCTGGTGTGACTGTTTTTACCTTAAAGGTCATATTGCAGTCTTATCATCATCACCAGTCTTGCCCTCCTGATTGAACACACCTGTTCTGAACCAGTTATTGTTCTTGAAACCACCCTTATAATATATGTGTGGAGTATTTACAGGATAATCAAGCGAGCCGTTTTTATCAGCCTCCATTATATAGTCACCTTTTCCCTTACCCATATAGGTGTATGTCTGGCTGTCCTTAACTATATCAAAATATCCGTCTGTATCAGTGAGGATTACCCTGCCTGTGTTACCATCATTATTCTCTGTAGCAGAATCAGCTATTGAAGCATCATCTGAAATATCATCTGCGCCGGTCTTACCTGCCGGCTGATTGTCCGGTGTGCCATCATCTATCTTCTCGTATGGATTCTGTGAGTCAAGCACTGCTCCATACTCACCGGTCTCATCGTAATTAAACTCAATAGGTACCTTAGTGTCCACCTCGTAGTAGGTCTCGTCATCAGTGATTTTATCTGCAGGCACATACTCCATCTCAACCGTGCAGTATGTATACTTCTCATAATCCGGCTTACTGCCATCAGGCAGACTTGCCATCCGGTCAGCTCTTGCAACAAATTCATATGGTGATGTGATATCTGAATTGTCTTTTCTGTAAATATATGCCTTTGGGTCATATTTTGCTATGTTTTGCATGCCCTCAGCAGAACCAATGGCATATGCGCTCTTTATAGAATAAACCACATGCTTGTCTGATGTGTCATCTGCTGTGCCTGTATCTGTCGTATTGTCTGTGCTGCTATCGATGTTACCATCTGTACCGCTGTCTGTATTTCCATCAGCTTTCTGTGAATTATCAGTCTCTACCAGATACTTGGTATTTGTCATGCCATCCGGCAATTTGACTGCAGTAAATGCAACACTGTAGTAGCCTCTTTTTCCTGTATCCACAGATTCAGAGCCATCTTCTGTCTCATCCTCTCCCTGCATGAAAACATAATGGTCAACATTCTGTCTGTAATGACCTGTAGGCAGTCCCTCTTCATTTACAGCAAGCTGGTAATCAGTGTTGAACTTGTAGTCACCCTTCTCCTGCTTTGTCATCTTGTAGCCTTCGGTGCCCTGATTTATTTTATCCATATCTACAAGGGCAAGCTCACTCCAGTCATTGCCCTGATTGACATAGCTTTCCTCATACGGCTCATAGTAAAGGGGCTTTGTGTTATCCTTTTTCTCGGTAGTAATAGGTGCAAGCTTTGTTTTCAGACCTGACATATAGTCAGCCCTTTTTTGTACACCGGCACCCTCTTTGTCAGACATCTGTGCCAGTGTTCCAAACCAATCGTCAGGCTCCTGACCGTCAATCAGATAACCGATGGATGCCATTTTCTTGTCAGGCACCACCTCCACTATATTGAAGGGCTTGTCCTTGCCATGTGAGCTGACTATATCAGATATTCCATTGAATGCTACATTTGCATCGACCTTTGTTAGGCTGTCATTCAGCACAAAAGCTGCCACAACGAGACATCCTGTAAGTGTGAGTGATATTGGAACCACTATTTTTTTTTCTTAATTTGCTCATTGCGATTGCTCCTTTTGTAAAAAACTACTCTGTTTCACGATATGTGTAAAACGTAATTGTATTTGACTTAAACTCCGGCATATCCTCAAGTCCAAGCCAGACGCTGATATTTAATTTCTCTCCGGTAAGAAAATCATTTCCGAGAGTGATATGCATTTCTTTATTATAACCTAAAATATAATAATTAAGATAGTTCTTATATTTAGGATCATCTAGCTTACCTTGTGCTCCTGTTTCTCCTGCAATCTCATTTGAACTAAACTTAAATATTCCATCAGGCTCACCATTGCCTCCGGGCCATAAATCAGCTTGCCATCATCGCCCATTCTAAAGGATATATCTCCCTTGTGCTCGGTTGCACCTGTTGAGCTGACACTTTCTACCTCCATATGCCATACAAAATCCTTAATCTGATATTTGCCATTTAATGAAGAATTTTTCAACTCCCCTTCATCAATAAACAATTGATGCGTCTGTCCTAAATTGAAATGCTTATCTGCATCACAATGCAGAATATTGATTGGATGTGCTACGTTTACAGTTACCTTTGCCGTAAGGTCTTTGTTTTCATCAGATTGTACATATACCTCAAACTGTGTTATGGTAGTACTCTTGATAAAAATATTATAGACATCACCTTTTTTTTTTGCCTTGATCATCAACATCTTCATTTTTTGCTGATACTGACCAGGTAGCTTTTGTTGCATCATATTTTCCGCCCAGTATCTTATCAGTAAACTTTAAATTATTATTCGTTTTCTTCATCTCATAGTATACTGTTCCGTTGGTTACATCCTTGCCTTTGTAATATATCCTTATTCCTTCAGGCTCTGCCGGTGCCACATACTCCACATCTGCTCCTGTCGGCACCTTATTGCGCATAGTGAAGTTCTGCTTTGATGTATACTTCTTGTCCCCTGCCTTAAAGTCCACGACAATTCCGACAGAATTCTTGCTTTCTGCCTCGCTTAAATCAGGTGTAAAGCCTGTGACATTTTCTGCCATAAGAGATTCCTTGCCCTGACCATCCGCCTTCACCGCACCAGTTGCAGGATCCAGTGTATCCTTTCGCAGATAGATTTTGTGCTCTGACGGTCTGTATATGATATTGTATGTACAATCCTTGTTGTAAATAATCAGCTTGCTGTCGGATGATGTTTCCTCAGATGATGCTTCTTCGGATGACGCTTCTTCCGCTGATGCAGTTGCAATATAACCGGCCTCAGGGGCTGCCGATGCCACCTCCACCGGCGCTGCCACTGTAGCAGGCTCATACTTGACACCCTTTTGCGCATCAATTATCAGGTCTCCTATCTGATTCATCGTAAGCTGTGCCTCATACTGTAAATCTACATCCTTTGAAGCGTACTTATACTGCTTCGTGCTCGTACCGATAAAGCCCACAACAGCCAGACCCAGTATTCCCATTATCGCCATGACAATGACAAGCTCAACAAGTGTAAAGCCACTGTTTTTCCTATTATTTGATTTATTCATGCGCCTTAAAAGTTTCATGGTTCATCTTCCTCTCCGATTTCATCATACAACCTTATAACAGCTTTGCGTCAAAATAAAATATTCATCATTAAACTATGTAAATTACTCACATACCACCTTGCCGGTCTCCTTGTATATCGTGATAACCTTCTCGGTGCTGTTTTTTTGAATCCAGATACGGCTGCAGCACTTACCATTGGCATCAGGCTTTTGTGCACCTGAGCTTCTGTCAAACTGAAGCACTATACTGTCTGAGCCGTTCAATTGTGTCTTATCACTATAATCATCCTTCATGGAATAGTAAACATCAATCCTGCTCTTTCCGACTTTGCTCGGAGCAGATACTGTACCATTTATGGTCGTCTTATAATAGTAGGCACCATCTGATGCATCCTTATATATCTCAAGAACTGCGCTGTCCTTTCCCATCGTGGTGACTCTTGTTTTATTAATTATCGATTCAATATTTCTGGCACACTGCTTCACCTCAACACCCATGACCGAACGAATGGATATGGTTGCCGCACCTATAAGTACGACAGATATCGCTATCACTACTATAAGCTCTACCAGAGAGAAACCACCATTATTCTTTTTTTCTTTTACAGACATATTGGATTCCTCCCTTATATATATCGTCAAAATTTGTCAAATATAAATATTTCGCAGCTGTTTTGCGCCTTAAAAGCCGCTTGTTTTCTACTCCTTGGTCCAGTTCTGGTATGTAATGAGCGTAGCATAATCTATTTTTGTGTCCGCCTCTTTCTTATTTGAAAAAGAAGAAACATTACCCAGATAGTTGGCACCGTCCATGAACACATCATACAGGTGCAGTGCATCGTCTGCATCACTTACCTTTTCAAGAAGCAATGCCTTAAATACCTCCTGAGTACCATTATCAATCTCACACTGGTCTTTTTTTACAATTATCCTGCCCTTTGCAACTATGGTACCTGTAAAATCAGCCTCCAGTGTCACATTTCCTGTAGCAACAATTATGTCCACATTGTGTGATTTGTCATTTGCATCATATGTGTAGTTACCGTTTATGACAATTGCCTGGTATTTTTTTCCCTGATACTCAGTCTCAAATGTATGTTTATTACCGGAATTTGGCACTATTTTCAGCAAATTGGTATTGTTAACTATATTTGTAAAAAGCGAAACACTTGCTGCATTTGTCGGTAAATCCGCATAATCCGTCAAAAGCTTTGAGTTTAGTGCGGTATACGTACGCTGTAAGGCATCTGACTGTGCATCCATGTCCACACCATCAGCTATGCCCTTCAAAAGTCTTAAATTGCTGCCATCGTAGATGCTGTAATTGCCGGCAGTATAGATGCTTGCAGCCTCATTTACCTGTATGCTGTCAGTATAGAACTTAGTGTATCTATTGAGCTTGTCACTGTCTGCACCAAAATAGTCACTGTAATACTCAGCAGCCTTGTTCGTTGGCAGATTGACATAATAGTATACAAGTCCATCATCACTATTATCAGTAGAAGGAACAAAGACCTTCTTTATACAGTTGTCGATTGTCTTTTTCTCTGGCAGATATGCGAGAGAGCCTTGCCTGTCTTTGTGCTGACCACATTGGCATTTATTTCAGTATACTTTGTCTGATCCTGTCCTGTTGCCGTAATATCCTTGTACTCCTTAAAGGAGAGTGGATTCTTGTTGTAAAGCGATTTGGCATCCGCACCATCTCCACTTGTGCCTATGCACTCAGGCGGCACAAGGTATGCTATCTGGTCACCCTTTACAGAGATTGACTCACCCATGGCCACATTGCTGTTTTGTGTACCCACACTACTACTTGAGTTTACAATAGCCTGGGTATTGATATATGCGGTTCCAGCCAACATAAGCTCCCTGATATTTGACATATCAAGCGATGCCTTCCTGCCGTTTATGATAATAGCAGAGCTATCGCCTGCGACAGGATTTTCCTTGTTAGCGCCTCCATTGCCAAAGCCGACGTACTTCGCATTGTTATTCTTATTATTCTTTCCAAGTGTGACATTTGAGCCTGTACCCTTTAAGGTCATGTCATCTGCCACATATGTCATGCCATCTAAATTGACTGTTGCACCATTTACATTTATATTGCTTGTCCACAGCTGACACTGTGAATCAACAGAAAGTGTACTGTTATTGTGTACACCCGCCATGTTCTTTTTTATTGTACCAGTATCTTTTCCGGCAAAGTCTCCCACCTCTATATCGCCCTCTGCAATCATATAGCTGGTATCCTTTACATCAAGTGTAGCATTGTTTGGAATAATAACACTCGTAGTGGAAGTTCCTGTATCTGCCGCATTTTTACAGCCGGCATAGAGATTACCGGATAAATTCACTTTATTAAGTCCTGATGTAATTTCCAATCCTTCATTTCCTACAAGAGAATATGTAAAAAGCTCCGGAACACCTCCCGATGCTGTAAAGCTCATGGATGGAACTCCCAGAGAAATATCCGTCTCTATTATTGATTTAAATCCCTTTTCATCGGTATACTCTACCTGATGCCATTAATGACTGCGCGGCTGTTGTATACCTTGAGCAGTCCATTTCCATTTTCATCGGCATTTACCGCCTTGACCACAGCGTGTGGCTTTGAGTTTTCGTCTGTGAGCTTACTATCCACATAGTCTTTAAGCTTTTCAGTTTTATAGTGCATACCGGTATTGTCAGACTCAAGACTTCCCTTTAAGCTCTTTAAATACTCCTGCGCAAATATACTCTGTCTGCCGGCCTCATTTATGCTGCTGTCAGAGTAATTCTCCATAACCTTTGTATATCCTGCTGAGTAAGCCTTGGAAATATCTCCCTGCAGACCGGTACATATCTGATCCAGCACACCCTCTGCCGAGTAAAAGTTGTCTGTATTTTTTTCGTCCGTCACCTTCATCTGGAGGTTCATAAGCGCTATCCACAGCACAGTCACAGCTAAAACAGCCACTATAGCCATTGCAACTACAACCATCACAAAGGAAGCACCACGGTTATCATTACGCTTCATAATTAATACCCCATGCTTCCGGTCATCGTAACAACCGGGTCTTTATCCTTAAATATATCATCCAGTGAAGCCTTGCTCTCGTATACAGCCACCTTCACATCATACAGCCTTTCAGATGCATTGCTTTTTGTCAGATTCTTTATATCGACAATTGCCTTTACATCATTCTGAATTACATTGTTATTAAAGCCATATATAGCTTGATCGGGCTGTAGTGGATTATCCGGTGCTCCCATATTTACATTCAGATTGGTGGCTATATGAGTATAAGCATGACCTGTACGATTTCCCGGCTCACTTACCTTCACATATGCCTTATATGTACTCTCCTTCGTGCTCAACTCTGACTGATCCGATATAGTCTTTTGCTTTACAATGTTTACCGTGCAGTCCAGCTTGTCCTTATTATTGATTATAATGACATCGTTGCAGGTATTGTAAAGTGTTCCTGTAGATGTGTACCATGGATTGTAAAACAGATAGACATTCCTCAGATTATGGTTCACAGTATCTGAAGAATTATCATAAATCACCATGGTATAATCATCCTTCAGTGCACTATTCGGATCCGGAAAAGTCTTTCTTACTCCATTCTTATTGATAGAATATGAATACGACACCGTAACCTTGGTAGCCTTATTACTCGAAGCTCCATACTTTTCTATATCTATGGTGATAGTTCTTTTGATATCCTGCTGAGTGATGCCGCCTACACCAGGCATATTATTAAATGCATATATAATATTTGTAGCAGAATACTTGTCTGCACTCATGCAGTCGAAATTTGCGTCCATGGCCGACATATCTGCCACCTCGTCCATGTTGTACTCTGTAACCTTATCTATATTTGATGCATCTGATTTTGCATCCACTGTCACAAGAGCATTGTATTTCTTTGTACCTGACTGCACGCCTGACATATAGAAATAATACTTGTGCGCATCCGACTCCCTGAAATTCCAAAGCGATGTATCGCTTATTTTGGCTGATGCATCAGTCTTGTGGATACAGCTAGTGATGACATCGTCCTTGTTTACAATCTCAGCACTGATATCCTCAAGCCTCTTTACATTATCAAACTTACCCGACTTCTTAAGAAGCTCACATGCACTGCTTCCATCTGATATATTAAAACCGTCCGCCACATCAAAGCCCTCCGACGGATAGTTAAACTGATATGCCAGTGTCTTCATGGAGTTCTTTTCAATACCCTCCATAATGTTTGTCGCCAGATGTGTAGCATTCATCTCGTTTTTAGCCTTTACATTGGTCTTTGTAGCTGTGACAAATGCATTCAAAAAAGGAAGCACGATTATTGCGAGAATAGCAATCGACACAATAATCTCCACAAGTGTTACTCCTCGATCATCGTTTTTTAGCTTTCTCAAATCTGCTTCCTCCCCTCTTGTATTTTGTTATCTCATAACTCAATAATCTAACATTTGATATTTATCACTTACGGTCTCAATAACCCGCTAATCTAATAACCTAATATTATAATAATCAGTTAGTTTGTTGTACCAAACAGATTATTTGTACCATGTGGTACTGCAGGTATGTATGGTGCCTCATATGGCTTATCAAGTCCATACAGGAAATATGAATCCACAAGCATCTCACCTGTCAGCTTGCCTGTCGAATCATCAAAGCTCACATTGAGCGTGCTGATAGTTTTCTTCTGTGATGAACCAATCACCTCTCCAAGCATAGCCTTAAGCCCATGATACTCTGTCTTGAATGCCATAACTGTGCTGACATCATAAAGCTGATAGCCTGTAACCGTAGACTTTGCAGAGCCTGTTGATGTACTGCCATCAGCTGCACTGTCGTCGCCTGTCTGTGACTGAGAGCTGTTGCCATCAGCGGTCTGAGAGCTCTGCGAACTGTCTGCATTACTGCTCTCCGTGGTACTGCTGTCTGTACTGCTTCCTGACGAAGAATCTGTACCGGCTTCACCGGTCGGATTATTCACATCAATAGCTGTCGGTGAGCCGACTGTAAGCTCTGTAATATTTGTATTGGTAGATTTCTCGATAGCAACCGCATCCATGATGCCGTTTTCTATCTGTAAATATGAAGGGAAATTGTCATATACCTGCTGCATGGCATCAGACATATCCTTTGTCTTCTCTGTGTAGTCATCCGCCTTTGCCGCAAGTGCTGAAAGCTGATTGTACTGTGATTTCAGATTCATATTTTCGCTCTTGAGTGAATCCCTCTTATTGGACTGTGGAATAAAAATCAAAAAATATGTCAGTGCTAAAATGGCAACACCCGCTAATATAATAAGTAACTTTTTATCTCTCGTTGACATCCTAACACCCCCTACTGATTTGTACTGTCTGTATCTGATGATGAATTGCTATCCGTCTGTGCCTGTGAGGACGTGTCCCCTGATGTATCAGCCGGCTCACTGCCTGTGCCATCTGCCGATTCAGAAGCAGCACTGTCATCAGCCTTTACATATGTGCAATCTACTGTGAACTGAACCTTTGAAGCACCGGTCTCATCAACCTCCTCCGTGATGGTTGACACATTGGATACCATGATACTCTCAAATGTACGAAGCTGTGCAATTACATCAGCCGCTATATCCTTGCTGCCTGTCTTGATGGTCATCGAAACACCATCAGTCGTAACAGACATATTCACAAGCTTTGCCTCTGACGGAAGCTTCTGCTCCAGCTCATCCACGAAGCCCGTTATCTCATCATTCTTGTTGGATGAGGCGCTCTCAAGAAGCTTGGTCCAGTCATAGTCCTTCTTGGTCTGGTTGTACACATCATATATATTCTGTGCATATGACAAATCAGAAACACGCGCTTTAAGCGTCATATTGTCTGAAGTTAAAACAAGATTTGAAAAAATGCTGTATGCCGTGATACCAACTGCAACTACCACACACAAGCCAAAAATGAGAAGCTGCACTGCAAAAGAAACAGGCTTTTCGGCTTCCTCCCCTGCCGGTACCGGAAGAGGCTTTCCATCAGGACCAACAGGTGGTTTTCCCTGCATACCTGCCTGTGCACCGCCGGGTGGCATAGCACCTGCAGCTGTTCCTGCCATAATCGGAGCACCGATTCCCTTGTTTTTCTTACTGTCTAATATATCAAGCGGGCTCAACGAACATCCGACACAGTTGAAATACTCTGCCAGCTTTGCCTCTGCGAGGTTTATGCTCTTTGCCACATGTATACCGTCAAACTGCTGGAGCGGAACCACCTTGACATTCAGCTCATTGGTCAAAAGCTTTGAGAGTCCGCTGAAATCAGCACCTAAGCCAATGAGGAAAATTCTCTCGATAGGAGTATCTGAGTTTCTCGACTGATAATAGTCTATAACTCGTCCGAGACTGCTTATCAGATTGGAAAGTGAATATGATACATTCAGGCGAAGCTTCTTAAAGCGCTCAGAATCAATCTCATGCCCCATAGGATCCATGCCGCCGCCCGCCGGCTCATCAGGTACTGTGCCATCAGGCTTATTGCAAGACAGGTCTTTCTGCGTGCCACATCAACTGCATCGGTAAATGACAGATACTCTCCAAAAAGCTCACTATCCTGAATCGCCTCAATAGCATCAGCAAGTCCATGGTTGACATTGCGCTGCAGCTTTACCATGCTTCCATCCATTACAGTCAGTGTGGTAGAAACCTCATCCACCTTGACAGTCACCTTCACATCTCCGGGAATCTCTCTTCTCATGAGCTGCTTGATGGCATTTCCACTATAGTCAAGTGCTACAAGCTGCAGCCTGCAATCAGCTGCAAGAGCACCATACGACAAAATAAGATCATTAGGCACAGCAATAACCGAAAGACGTAATTTCTTTTCTTCCGGTCTGTCAATCTTCTCTATAATCTGATGTACCAGCTTGTACTGGCTCAAATCCACCGGAAAATAATCCGATGCATTCATTGCAATCATTTCCTTAAGCTGTTTTTCCTTAACAAGCGGAAGCTCAATATCTCTGCTTGCTATACGCGCTGAATTTAAAACAAAAACAGCTTTTTTGGTGGAAATCTTCTTTTCCTTCAGCTTACTGTATAAGATAGAACGAAACATCCCATCCGGCTGTACCACTCCATCATCAATCATCCCCGGTGGTGTCGGAAAGCCGAACATATTGTAAATCTTAGGATTTTTTGCTTTGTAATCAATCTCAACTACTCTGGTAAGGTTCTCCCCTATTTCAATACCGAGCACCCTATTTGCCATAACCTAGTCCTCCGTGTTTATCTTTGTTTTACACTGTATACATCTGTAAAACATTCGTAACTATTCAGTTACAAACATTCTATATATATATTTCGGTATATCTGTGTCTTCTCTGCTTTTGTCTCACTGCTTGTCGTACTACCTGTTTTATATTAAGTACGCTATATTATAACACGTTTTTCAAAAGCCTGCGAGTGTCAAATATGCCGATATCATTTTCTCACCCCATAGCATCGAAATAAATATTCCGGCTGCCAAGTACGGTCCCATCGCAAGTCTGTTGCCTGCGTTTGTCACTTTCATACGAATCAGATGTATCACGGAACCGATGATGCATCCTAAGAAAAATGCTAATGTAATATTCTGCCAGCCTATCGCAAGGCCTGCACATGCCATGAGCTTGACGTCTCCGCCACCTATGGCTCTTCCTCCACTTACAAGAAGAAGGATTTCAAGAAATAAACTGACACAAAAGAATCCTATCACATATTCAGACCAGTTATCATGGTCTAAAAACACATGCAGGATTCCAAGCACCAGTATAAATATATTGATTCCTAATGGAATTTCATATGTTCTCCAGTCTATCACACTCAAAACTATGAGTGCAGATGTAAGAAAGCAGTAGATGATACTCGTAAGCTCAAGTCCATTTACTGCAAAAACTACTATGTATAATATACCGTTTAACGCCTCAATAATAGGGTATTGAGGTGATATCGGTTCTTTGCACCTGCGGCATCTGCCGCGAAGAAACAGCCAGCTGAAAACCGGCACCATATCGTACCACGCGAGCTGATACCCGCATCTCATGCAGTGGGACCTTTCGGTCACCACTGTCTCATGCTGCGGTATACGGTAGATACAGACATTTAGGAAGCTGCCTATAACTATACCGAATGCAAATATTAAGATGTAGATGGGTATCAGTTCTGGTATCATTTAATAATTATCCCTTCAAAAATTAATTTTCGGTTTAATCTGATCGTCTGTTCCAGTTGCAGTATAATAATCAGATGATGCTGAATATGTAATTTTTCCTGTTGCACTAGTATAAGTAATATCAATATTACCATCCCACTTAGTTCCCTTTAACCTTGTAGTTCCAAACCAGTATCCTTTAACGGAGTTTGTGCAGTAGGATCAATCACAGGATCAGCATCTTTTGAAACTGTAACTTTAATGGTATCTGGAGCACCTTCTTTATCTGAATAATATGTCTTTAATGTTGTTGCAATACTATCACAGTTCTGAATATCTGTTGCTTCTCTTGACTTCTCAACATACTTGATAAGCTGTGGAGCAAGTACACCTACAAGCACTGCCATGATGGCGATTACAACAATAAGCTCTACGAGAGAGAAACCTTTGTTGTTCTTCTGTTTCTTTCCTAACTTTTTAAATACATTCTTTACCATAGTTCTTTTCTCCTTTTCATTATAACATGGTTTTTGTGCAAAGAGCTGTGCCCTATCAGCATCTCTTTGGTTTGTATGTGCTCATTGTACCATAATTCGAAGTATAATGCAAGTTATTTTCTAGTACAATAGTATCATTACTGTATAATTTTTTTCGCCTTTTTTAGCAATTTTAACCAAATTTTAACCGATTTATTGCATTTAAATCATATTTTTTCAAAGAAATAATCTCCCGAGCTGTATTTTGGCACAGCGTGAGGGGCTTCACTCCATGTGACCGGCTAACGCATACACTCTCGTGAGAGCTACGCTACACTGCCAAGATACTGTAGGAATTATGCTTTTAGATTTTCTATGCTTGACGAAACCGTCGAAACGCGCCGTCCGTGGCGCGGTTCTCCTTGCCCATTACTGCTCACACCATCAGTGTGACCAGTAACGATTACGGCCCATTAAAAGTGCCTCTACGAGGCAGGGGCTGTAATCTGACAATAGTTGATTTATTGGCGCATAGCTTGACAGCGTGGTGTCAAGCTTGCGTTTGAACAGCAACGATATATTACATCCCAGTGGCAGTTCATTTCTGTGTTTCATGCGCATAATTCAACAGTATCTAAGCACCTTCGCTATTCGCTCACCCGAGAGTATATTCGCCAGCCGTTCGTAGAGAATGAAGCCCCATCCTACTGTCAGTAAAAGAGGAAGCAACCTCCGAGTTCTCGCCCAAAGATTGCTTCCTCTAATTTACATTTCACTACAATATTAGCTCACAAGCCATTTTTTTACAGTTTCCTCATCAAAATCCACACATTCAGCTATATCTTCTATTGAGTGTCCTTTTTTCTGAAGTTTTAAAGCCGTTACTTTTGCCTGACGAATTCTGCCTTCTTCTCTGCCTAATTCTCTGCCTTCATTTTTCTGTTCTTCCACGCCTTGCACATATCAATCACCTCTTCTTTCTCATCTATGTCTATATTCGTTCCTGCAAACAGGTTGATTGCCTCGACTGTCTCTCTGTCCACATTGCTAAACTTCTCGTCATTCTGCAGCACTTCCTGCATCTTTTCCTTATCATACGCATTCTGCAGTACCTCGAAAAGCTGCCTGATTGAGGTTCTGAATCCTGTAAAGTCGGTTATCTCCCTCGGAGCCAGCAGGTTAATCCTATAATCCAGTATGAATGGCAGAAGCTCCTCGTCCACATCACCAAACATATCTGACAGCCTCCTTGGTCCATCCCATTCCTTTGTCCCGAGATACACTGTAATCGTAATTACTGGAATCAACTTATCCTCTTTCGTAAATCCCGAGAGAAATTCATCAGAAGTTGCGATATCCTTTTCCCTGCGGTGCTTTTTGGCTGTTTCCTTTACCTGATTGCCATATGCCATGACATCATAAAACATGTTTTTACCGGAATGGAATAGTGTATATCCGACTGATTTTCTACTCCTATCAGTACCACATATGATTTGCCGGTATATTTGATGCTGGCATTTTTGAAAATATCCCTCAGCTTCTGCACCGCTATGGTCTTTTTGTCAAGCCCCAGTGCGGTCAGCACCTCTGTCGTGTCCCTTTCCTTAAGGTTTTCCGGCAGGATGACCTCTCTTCCTCCATACAGTATATTGTTGCACAGGTCAGCAAACCTGGCATTGTCAGCAAAGTATTCCTTTGCCATTGAGTCTTTTGCGCTCAATCCTTCTCCTCCTGTTCTCTTGTGTGAGCAGGAAAATTTGGTGCCAATGAGGGTATAGTGGTACAGTTTACAAGGTATACCTGTGCTGTTCTTCTTTAATATTTACGCACGGTATACAGTTCATCCGCCTTTTGACTACATTTTCTGCATTCTGTCTACATACGGCATTTCAATTTTCCTGCTGTTGATTGGTAATTAAAGCATCGAAAACTTCCATGTCCTTTGTAGAATAATGCGAAGTGGTCTGCCCTCTTCAAAGTGGTGCGCACCTGAAAAACTGTTATGTGGTGCCGCTTACAGAAATATAATGCTTTGAGTTGATTGTAGCATAGAGGTGGTGTTTTGTCATCACATTTTTTCTTTTTTGCCACAGCGTAAGGGGCTTTATCCCATGTGACCGGCTGGGCACACTCTCCCGCGTGAGCGAATAGCGAAGCTGCCTAGATACTGTTGAATTATGCACACGATACACAGAAATGCCCTGCCACGGATGGCAGGGCAAGGAGAACCGCGCCACGGACGGCGCGTTTCGACGGTTTCGTCGGGCATCGTAAATCTTTAAGGCATAATTCCTACAGTATCTTGGCTGCGTAGCGTAGCTCACGTGAGAGAGTGTGCACAAGCCATGGCTCATGGGATGAAGCCCCGTCCTACTGCCAGTACCTACAGTTGCTATGCCAGCTTCTTATTTTTCTCAAGAAGCTCATAGATTTTCTCAACATCATAATCCGGCTTCATTGACAATGCCGCTTCGTAAATTGGAGCGATAACCTCCTCTTTTTCTTCCAGGTCATCTGCTATCTCTGCCACACTCTTGTCCTTTTGCAGCTTTTTTACAATCTGAGAAATTATCTTTTGTCTTTCTCCTAATTCTCGACCTTCTTCTCTGCCCTCTTCTCTGCCTAATTCTCTGCCCTCATTTTTCTGATCTTCCCATGCCTTACACATATCAATCACCTCTTCTTTCCCATCTATGTCTATATCCGTTCCTGCAAACAGGTTGATTGCCTCAACCGTCTCTCTGTCTACATTGCTAAACTTTTCATCATTCTGCAGCACTTCCTGCATCTTTTCCTTATCATACGCATTCTGCAGTACCTCGAAAAGCTGCCTGATTGATGTCCTGAATCCGGTAAAGTCTGTTATCTCCTCGGTGCCAGCAGATTAATTCTGTAATCCGGTATGAATGGCAGAAGCTCTTCATCCACATCACCAAACATATCTGACAGCTTTCTTGGACCATCCCATTCCTTTGTTCCGAGATATACTGTAATCGTAATCACCGGTATCAGCTTATCCTCTTTCGTAAATCCAGAGAGAAATTCATCCGATGTTGCCGTATCCTTTTCCTTGCGGTGCTTTTTGGCAGTTTCCTTTACCTGGTTGCCATATGCCATGACATCATAAAACATGTTTTTTACCGGAATGGCATAGTGTATATCGGACTGATTTTCTACTCCTATCAGTACCACATATGATTTGCCGGTATATTTGATGCTGGCATTTTTGAAGATGTCCCTCATCTTCTGCATCGCTATGGTCTTTTTGTCAAGCCCTAGTGCGGTCAGAACCTCCGTGGTGTCTCTTTCCTTAAGGTTTTCCGGCAGGATAACCTCTCTTCCTCCATACAGTATATTGTTGCACAGATCCGCAAACCTGGCATTATCTGCAAAGTATTCCTTTGCCATTGAGTCCTTTGCGCTCAATCCTTCTCCTCCTGTTCTCTTGTGTGAGTAGGAAAATCCGGTGCCAATGATGGTACAGTGGTACAGTTTATGAAGTATACATGTGCAGTCCTTCTTTATGTTATCTATATGTTTACATTATGATTATCACACTGTATACAGTTCATCCGCCTTTTGACTACATTTTCTGCATTCTGTCTACATACGGCATTTCAATTTTCCTGCTGTTGATTGGTAATTAAAGCATCGAAAACTTCCATGTCCTTTGTAGAATGATGCGAAGTGGTCTGCCCTCTTCAAAGTGGTGAGCACCTGAAAAACTGTTATGTGGTGCCGCTTACAGAAATATAATGCTTTGAGTTGATTGTAGCATAGCGGCAGTTCTTTGTCATCATAATTTTTCTTTTTCCATACTTATATTTTTTCATACTGTTTCTGCACTGCACGCCTATCAGCCTGCATTCTGCCACAGTGCAAGGGGCTTTATCACGTGAGACCAGCTGGGGCACGCTTTCTCTCGTGAGCGAATAGCGAAGCTGCTTAGATACTGTTGAATTATGCACACGATACACAGAAATGCCCTGCCACGGATGGCAGGGCAAGGAGAACCGCGCCATGGACGGCGCGTTTCGACGGTTTCGTCGGGCATCGTAAATCTTTAAGGCATAATTCCTACAGTATCTTGGCAGTGCAGCGTAGCTCAAGCGAGAGAGTGTGCACCAGCCTGGGCTCAGGGGATTAAGCCCCGTCCTACTGTCAGTATCCCTTAGCCAAAAAAGAAGCAGCCTCTGTGCTCCCGCCCAAAGACTGCTTCATATTGATTATTTTTAATTTTCAACTGCTGCTATGCCAGCTTCTTATTTTTCTCGAGAAGCTCATAGATTTTCTCAACGTCATAATCTGGCTTCATGGACAATGCTGCTTCGTAAATTGGAGCGATAACCTCCTCTTTTTCTTCCAGGTCATCTGCTATTTCCGCCACGCTCTTGTCCTTTTGCAGCTTTTTTACAACCAGTGAGATTATCTTTTGTTTTTCTCCGATTTCCTTACCCTCTTCTGTTGCAACCTCTTCCCAGTAATCACTCACATTACACATCTCGCTCATCCTCCCTTCGAGTTCCATGCTCATTTTAAGTCCATAATCTTCTTCAAGTATCTTCTTTTTCTCGATAAACTCTGACTTTGAGAACAGCTCTTCCAGCATTCCTATGAGTTTATTCTTAGACTGCTTTTTTATTTTTTGTTGCTCTCTCCGGACATTTTATCAGTGCACCATTTAATTTGTCAATCTGTGGTATTTTCTTTATTTTACCATAAATCAGGCTGGATTTCATCCCAAATTCGATTATTGAGTCCTCTGATTTTTTTGTATCCATACATATCCATATGGTATATACGGATTTTAAGTCATCATAATTCGAATTTACAAACTCAGTACCCTTCTGCTCGGAAATCATTCTGCCCATGTAATAGGCAATCCGGTTTTCCAACCGGTAGCCCAGCTTTGATTTTTTACTGCTCTTCTGGGCTTCAATATTGATGATAAATTCTCTTCTTTTTCCATTATAATACAAGGGAAATTTGATGTCGTAAATAATTTTTCCATCATCCTCATCAACTGACTCATTATTTACGTTCTGGATTTTAACTCCAAGCCTTTCCGGAATCTTAGCATTACTGTCGGCTCACCAATGCACGGAATTATTTTCTCGGCTTCCATTTCCTTAAATTCCGGCACGAGCGCCTGAACTATATAGGCTGCTATCTGCGGATCTGCCAGAATACACTTCACGTAGTCGTCACTGGTTGCCTTGTCCTGCTCTATAGAGCTAAGAGTTCTGGACAAATTTGTCTTCACTTTTCTGTATATCATACACTTCTCCTGTTTCCACATGAAATCTGCATACATATCATTTTTTATAGCCCCATTTTTTGTGCATACATAATTTCAAATGATAATAACCCTTTATATTCCTCAAATAAATGCCCGCCACGCATAGAAACGAATAGACTGGTACTTTAGCTGATATTTATTTTTAACACACAATCGGATTTGTTGCTGACACAGCATGATAAATCAACGGGTAAAGAACATCCCCGAACCATGTATTCGAATTGTAGCCTATTGTATAACAGTTGTCAATGTATTTTTTCGCCACAGCGTAAGGGGCTTCATCACATGAGACCGGCGGGGGCACGCTCTCTCGCATGAGCGCATAGCGAAGCTGCCTAGATACTGTTGAATTATGCACACGATACACAGAAATGAGCTCCCACGGATGGGAGCTCAAGGAGAACCGCGCCACGGACGGCGCGTTTCGACGTTTTCGTTAAGCATAGTAAACCTATAAGGCATAATTCCTACAGTATCTTGGCAGTGTAGCGTAGCTCACGCGAGAGAATGTGCACCAGCCAGGCTCATGATGAAGCCCCGTCCTACTGCCAATGTCTCTGCACCAAAAAAGCAGCCTTTGAGCTTCACACTCAAAGTCTGCTTCTTTTTTATTTTATAAACTGTCCATAGCCTGATACATGGTAAGCATAGGAGCCATAACGGCTGCCACAAGCACACCAACAATAAGTGCCAGAACAAGGATAATCATAGGCTCAATAGCTGCCATAACTGTCTGGGTAGCCAACTCAACTTCCTCATCATAGTAGTCTGCCAGTCGGGTAAGCATGCCTTCCAAGTCACCGGTTTCCTCACCAATTCGCGTCATGTGTGAAACCATAGGTGGAAACAATCCACACGCAGTGATTGGCTCAGACAGTGGAACACCCTTACTTACTTCTTCCCTTGCATTTTTCAGGGCTTTTTTGTAAAGCGCATTCTTCATGGTGTCAGCAGTGATGCCAAGGGCTTCAATCATCGGAAGTCCGGAGTACACAAGTGTTGAAAGTGTACGCGCATAGTTACTGGCCGCTGTCTTGATGTTTAGCTTTCCGAAAACCGGAAGCTTTCTTGCGAGATTACCAAAGAACATCTGCCGCTGTCAGTCTGCTTATAAAGCTTGATGGCTATAACAATTGCTGCTATGACAGCAATCACAATATACCAGTATCCGGTGACAAAATCACTCATCGCAACAACTGCCTTTGTGATGCCCGGCAGCTCTGTTCCCAGGTCATTGAACATCTCTGAGTAGCTTGGGATGACCTTTACAAGCATTACAATAACAACCGCAATAGCTACAATCACAACGATAATCGGATAAACTGCCGCTTTTTTTATCATGCCGTTAAGCTTTGCTGATTTTTCGAAGTGTGCAGACATTCTGTCAAAAGCTACATCAATCTTGCCGGATGCTTCTCCTGCCGCAACCATGCTCACCATGATGTCAGGGAAAACATTCGGGTATTTTTTTAGACCATCCGAGAGAGTCTCACCTTTTTGAATCTCGGCATGAACACCTCTGATAGCTTTCGCCATAACCTTATTCTCAGTCTGATCGGATAACATATCCAGCGTATCAAGAATCGTAACACCGGCATTGACCATACTGGTGAACTGGCGGCAGAATACCGATAGATCTCTCGGCTTTACCTTTCCTCCTACACTGAATGAGATTTCCTTGGTCAGTGCTGTTGCCTTGGTGAGGCTTATGACCATGTTGCCATCCATCTTAAGCTTATTTTTTGCCTCTGCTTCTGACTCGGCTACTATATTTCCTTTTCTTTCTTTTCCGCTCTGGTCTATAATCTGATATGTCCAGTCAGCCACTTTCTTCTCCTCCTTATACCTATTCTGTGCAACCTCCAGATAAATTAAATCATAATTTATTAAGACTCCACAACATTATACCATAATAGTAAAATACATACGATTATGCCATCAATAGTAAAGGTGTACACGGCTAGCCATGCTTACCGGATCATGTGCATATGCAACTGCAGTCTCCGGCGCTATAAGGCCCTGGCTGTAATACTGTAAAATACAGTCATCCATCATCATCATACCTTCTCTCTTTGAGGTCTGTATGATAGATGGAATCTGAAATGCTTTTGCCTCACGAATTAAGTTTCTGATGGCATTGTTTGCAAGGAGCACCTCAAATGCTGCAATTCGTCCGCCATTTACCATTGGAAGCAGATGCTGTGCAACAATTCCCTCTAAAACTCCTGAGAGCTGCACTCGTATCTGTTGCTGCTGGTGTGGTGGAAAAACGTCAATCATACGGTCAATTGCATCTGATGAACTGTTGGTATGCAGTGTAGAAAATACAAGATGTCCTGTCTCCGCCGCTGTAATAGCTGTAGATATAGTTTCAAGATCTCGCATCTCTCCTACAAGTATTACATCCGGATCCTGTCGCAGTGCAGCTCTCAGGGCTGCAGCATATGAGAGTGTATCCTTTCCAACCTCTCGCTGTTCCACTATAGAGCGGCGCCTTGAGTGCAGGTACTCGATAGGATCTTCAAGCGTGATTATATTTTTGGAATCTCTTGATGCAATGACATCTATAAGACTTGCCAATGTGGTCGACTTACCACTTCCTGTAGCTCCTGTCACGAGGACAAGTCCTCTCATCTTTGTGGTAAGATTGACAACCGACTGTGGTATGCCAAGCTGCTGCGGTGTAGGCACATCATATGAGAGAATACGAAGTGCTGCTGCATATGAACCTCTCTGTCTGAACACATTGGCTCTGACTCGTGAAAAGCCCTCCACCGAAAAAGCAAAATCAAGCTCTCCCTTCTCCTTTAGCTCATCTTTAAGCTCCTGCGGAACAATTGGAGAAAGCAGGTTGTCCGTCTCAACATTGGTAAGAACCTGATTTCCCTGCGGTACAAGCTTTCCGTCAATTCTAAGCATAACCGGATTTCCCGGTACGATATGTATATCCGATGAGTTCTGTTGCTGCGCTGCTTTTAAAATGTCTACTATCTGCATTTTCTTTTCCCCCTTAGTTTTCAAACGTGGTCTTTAACATTTCCTGGAATGAAGTAACTCCTTCGAGTACAAGCTTCTCTGCACTCTGTCTAAGTGTATGCATGCCCTCATCACATGCAGCCTTGTTTATATCCTCTATATCAACACCTTTTGAAATAAGTGACTTTATCTTTGGTGTTATGGTCATTATCTCATATATACCGATTCGTCCTTGTAGCCTGTATTGGCACATTTTTCACAGCCACATGGCTCATAAATCTTTACCGGACGGAATGCCGGTATATTCATAAAGGCCTTTTCCTCCTCTGTCAACAGATGCTCTCTCTTACATGCCGGACAAAGTCTTCTTACAAGTCGCTGTGCAATGATTCCCTTTACCGAATCCGCAAGCAGATAACTTTCAACTCCCATGTCCTCCAGTCGTGAAATAGTACTTGCCGAGCTGTTGGTATGCAGTGTGCTGACCACAAGATGTCCTGTGATTGACGCCTGTACTGCAATCTGTGCTGTCTCCTGATCTCGAATCTCACCAATCATAATGATGTCCGGATCCTGTCGCAGAATGGAACGAAGTGCTGATGCAAATGTCAGGTCAGCTTTATTATTTACCTGTACCTGGTTTATTCCATCTATATTGGCCTCGACCGGATCCTCAACTGTGATGATATTTACATCCTCCTTGTTGAGCTCTGAAAGTGCCGTGTAAAGTGTGGTTGACTTACCACTTCCTGTAGGACCTGTAACAAGGATGATACCGTTTGTATTCATCAGTATATGATCAAATGCCTTAAGCTCTTCGTCTGAAAATCCCAGCTCCTTTTTATCTCTTGTAAGTGCCTTTTTCTGCGCAAGTCGCATAACGCATTTCTCACCGAATACTGTCGGAAGGATTGATACTCGGATATCATACTCTATCTTGTCTATCTCCATAGTGATACGGCCGTCCTGCGGCTTACGTTTCTCGGAAATATCCATACCACCTATAATTTTAAGTCGTGTAATAATTGCAGAAAGCAGATGTATACTATATGCTGCCTTCTCATAAAGCGCACCATCTATTCTGTATCGCACCCTGACTTTATTTTCCAGTGCCTCTATATGTATATCTGAGGCCCTGAGTCTGGCTGCCTGCTCAATGATAGAGTTGACAAGTAAAACTACCGGCGAATTGTTGACATCCTTGCTGGTAGCTTCCTCAGCCTCGGCATTTTTCTGCTCACGCTCTTTTCTCTCCCTCGCATACTCCTGAGCCGCTTTCATAGCTTCTGTATCACCGTAATATTTGTCAAGCGTCAAAAGTATGTCTCTGCCTGTCGCTACTGCAGGCTCAACCTGTAGATTGGTAACAATTGAAAAATCATCAAGCGCAACCATATCCATAGGATCAGCCATGGCCACATGCACTACATTGGCATTATTCTTGTCAAATGCATATGGTATCATAACATGCTTTCTAAGCACTGTCTCACTGACAAGGTTTTGCACCTCCTCAGGTATGTTGATTGCGCTCACATTAACAAGCTCCAGTCCCAGCTGCTGTGACAATGCCTTTGCTATCTCAAGCTCATTGGTGAACCCAAGCTCAATGAGTGTTTCTCCTATCTTCTTATGCTTTTCTTTGGCTATAGGCAGAGCCTTTTCCAGCTGCTCCTTAGTAATTACATTTTCATTTATAAGCATATCACCGATACGCTTTTTCTCTCGTCTAAAAGCCATAGTGGCTCCCCCTCTTTCATCATTTAGTAAAATACTACCATTATGATGGCTGTATTTCAAGGGTATTTATATAAAATATACAATAAATTTATTTCAAAACTAAAAAGTAACGATTCCGAGTGCCTGCAGCAACAGTATAAGCAGGAATGCCGGTGCAATAAATTTAACCATGATTATATAAAGCCCTTTTCTGGTGAATTTGCTGCCTCCGCGTGTCACCTCATCTATTATTACCTTTGGACTTACTATCCAGCCAACGAGGATACATGTGGCAAGTGCAACGATTGGCATAAGCACATTGTTGCTTACATAATCCATGATATCAAGTATCTGTCCGACTGTGCCGTTTGGAAGCTTAACCTCCATATAGAGCTTATTGTAGCCAAGGCAGACTATTATCTCTGCAATCAGACCGTATACCGTGACTAAAATTGCGCTTTTTCTGCGGCTCCAGTGAAATCTGTCTATAAGACTCGATACAATAGCCTCCATAATTGATACAGACGATGTGACTGCTGCGAATGCAACTATCATGAAGAATATCAGTCCAACGATATCTCCTGCTATTCCCATTTCATTAAATACCTTTGGCAGTGATATAAACATAAGCCCCGGTCCGGCTGACATGCCGTCACGGCCCATAAATACATATACTGCCGGAATAATCATAAGACCTGCAAGGAATGCAACAAGTGTATCAAAAATCTCAATCTGGTTGATTGAGCCCATGAGCTTTGATTCCTTCTTGACATACGAACCATATGCAACCATGATTCCCATAGCCACACTGATTGAGTAGAACAGCTGACCGAGCGCATCAACAAATACTGTGACAAGCTTTTGCATTGTAAGCCCCTTGAAGTCAGGAACCACATATATCTTAAGACCATCAAGACCACTTCTTGCTGCGCCTGATGCATCCTTATAATTGAGTGTCAGTGAGAAAATACCGATTGCAAAAATAAGCACAACAAGGATAGGCATGAGCACCTTGCTGAAGCGCTCGATACCTTTATTGACTCCGCCAATGACAACTGCTGCTGTTATAAGCAGATAAACCACTCCAAATATGATTGGTGCCCACTGGCCTGTGATAAAGCCTGTGAAATATCCATCCGCAACCGCATTTTTACCGCTTCCTGTAATGAAAAGTGTAAAGTATTTTAAAACCCATCCACCTATAGTACAGTAGTAAGGCAGAATAATAGCCGGTACTATACACGCAAGCACACCGATAAACTTGCCCTTTGGATTGATAAGACCATACGCGGTGAGCGGTCCCTGTCCGGTCTTACGTCCTATTGCAATCTCAGTGGTAAGCAATGCAAAGCCAAAGGTCAGAACAAGTATCAGATACACCAGCAGAAAAAGTCCTCCTCCGTCCTTTGCTGCCAGATACGGAAACCTCCATATATTTCCAAGTCCTACCGCACTGCCGGCTGCCGCAAGAACGAACCCAATGTTGCCGGAAAAAGTGCTTCTTGATTTTTCTTTCATTTTCTACTGTCTCCTTAATATATTATATAATTTAATTTCGATTTAATATGGACATTGTTTCCATTTACAAATCTAATATACCTATTATAATCATCTAGAGTACTTTTTGCAACGGTTGATATTATTTATTCTTGTGTGGTAGGACATGGCAGGTGTCGTGAGTGCTACGCTACACTGTCAAGATACTGTAAGAATTCTGTCACAGCGTAAGGAACGTAAGCCCCGGGTACCGTGGGCGCACACGTACTCCCGCCGGAGCGCATAGCGGAGCGGCTTAGATACTGTAGAAATTATGCCCAAGAGACACAGAAACGCCCCTGCATGGACGCAGGGGCGAGGAGAACCGCGCCACGGACGGCGCGTTTCGACGGTTTCGTCAAGCATAGAAACCCATCAAGCATAATTTCGTACAGTATCTTAGCCACGCAGCGTAGCGACGGCAGGAGTACGTGTGCGCCCGTGGTACCCGGGGCTTGCGTTCCGTACTATTTATTGTCCTAAATAAGGTTCTTGATTCCCTCTGTTAAACGCTTTGCAACTCTCACATTGTTCATAGTGTAAAGATGGATTCCCTCCACATCATTAGCTAAAAGCTCAATTATCTGACTCTCGCAGTAAGACATTCCGGCATCAAAAAGTGCAGCCTTGTTGTCTCCGTATCTGTGCACAATCTTCTGGAACTTCTCCGGGAACTTTGCTCCGCACATTGTGACCATTCTCTGAATCTGAGCCGCATTGATACAAGGCATGATGCCCGGGATAACCGGCACATTGATACCTGCAAGCCTGCAGTCCTCAGCAAAATTGAAGAAGGTATCATTGTCAAAGAAAAGCTGTGATAAAAGAAGCTCTGCTCCTGCATCAACCTTTTTCTTAAGATTCTTAATATCATCTACCTTATCAGCTGCCTCCGGATGGATGTCCGGGTAGCACGCACCTGCGATACAGAACTGATCACCTGTGGTTTCCTTTATGTACTTAATAAGGTCGCTTGCATGGAGAAAATCCTCCTTTGCAGGCACGTTCGGATTTCTATCTCCTCTTAAAGCCAGGATATTCTCAATGCCCTCATATGAAAGCTGTCTGGTGAACTCATCTATCTCTGCCTTGTTATAGCACAGACATGTAAGGTGTACGACCGGCTCCACATTGTACTGGTTCTTGATTTTCTTCGCAATCTCGATAGTCTTGTTATTGTTTGAGCTGCCGCCTGCGCCAAATGTCACGCTGATGTACTCAGGATGACAATCACAGAGTATCTCAAGCATCTCGTCTATATTTTTGAAGTCTTCCTCCTTCTTTGGTGGAAATATCTCAAAGGAGAGCGACTGTGGTTTGTTTGTATGTATCTGTGTAATCTTCATGTTATCCTCCGGTATATATGGTTATTCAATAATTTGTAATTTTTATATTCCATATATTACTGTAGTTTTTTGTCATTGTAAAATATATTTTTCTTTTAGTTTGTCATAAATAAAATCTATATCAAAACTTGCTGAGCATTTGATTTTTTTATATGAGGTGATATAATGGGCGAAGCAAATCAAAAAGAGGTTTCAAAATGAAAAAAATAGATTTTGATAATGATTCGATAAAGAAAAATATATTGCAGGCTGCTCTGCCCATGCTGGCAGCCCAGATTCTAAGCCTGTTGTACAATATAGTAGACCGCATATACATTGCCCGCATACCGGATATGGGAACCACTGCACTCGGTGCTGTGGGGCTTTGCTTTCCTATTATAATGCTGACAATCGCTTTCTCCAATCTCTTTGGAAGCGGTGGTGCTCCGCTTTTTTCAATAAAAAGAGGCATGAGTGATGACAGAACCGCCAATACTATAATGAATACGAGCTTTACAATGGTCTGCACATTCGCAGTCGTTTTTACAGCTTTGTGCATGATTTTTGCAAAGCCTCTTTTAATCGTGTTTGGCGCATCTGAAAATGCTCTCAAATACGCTCTGCCATACCTGCTCATTTATTTGATAGGAACACTCCCATCCATGATTTCAACCGGCATGAATCCCTTTATCAACGCTCAGGGCTACTCCACTACCGGCATGCTGTCTGTTGCAATCGGAGCCGTTGCCAATCTGGTTTTAGACCCGCTTTTTATATTTGGATTTAATTTCGGTATCAAAGGAGCAGCTATTGCTACGGTCATCTCACAAATACTGTCTGCTCTCTATGTGCTTCACTTTCTTAGGAAAAAGGCTGAGCTTAAGGTGCGCCTTATGACACTCTCTGAATTCAGTGAAAACACGCGCTATGCAAAGGACATCATAAGCCTTGGAACCTCAGGCTGTGTCATGCAGCTCACAAACAGCCTGGTATCTATATGCTGCAACAATGTGCTTTCAGTGACCGGTGGCGATTTGTACATATCGGTAATGACCATCGTATCAAGCATCAGGCAGATGGTCGAGACTCCAATTTATGCAATTGTGGAGGGTTCATCTCCTGTTTTAAGCTACAACTATGGCGCCAAAAGGCCGGCCCGGGTGAGAAAATCTATTTTCACTATGGGACTGCTCGTGCTTCTATATACAGCTGTCATGTGGAGTGTGATTATACTTGCCCCTCATGCCCTGATTGCAATTTTCAGTTCCGATTCCACCTTATGGATGATGCGGTGAAGGCTTTGAATATCTACTTTGCGGCATTCATATTTATGGATCTGCAGTACATCGGACAGACCACCTTTAAATCACTGAACAAAAAGAAGCGGGCTATATTTTTCTCCCTGCTTCGCAAGGTGTTCATCGTTGTACCGCTGACATATATTCTGCCTTACTCCTTTGGTATGGGAACCGACGGTGTGTTTATGGCAGAGCCTGTATCAAACGTGATTGGCGGAAGCATCTGCTTTGTAACCATGCTTGGCACTGTGCTACCTGAGCTTCGCAGAATGGAGCAGTAATTACAGCATCTCATCAATGCAGATGCCGTAGCTCCGGTCGGATCATCGACAAACACATGGGTGACTGCTCCTATTATTTTACCATCCTGTATGATAGGGCTTCCGGATGTGCCCTGCACTATGCCACCGGAGAGCTCTATCAGCCTGTCGTCTGTCACCTTAAGCTCCATTACCTTGTTTGTATCTGTCGCTTTTTTATCTATATTTGTTATTTCCAGATTATATTTTTCAAGTTTTCCTGATATTTCAGATATCATCTGTGCACTGCCTGTGTGTATCTCATCCTTGCCGGCAACCGGATAATACGTATCCTCTGCGGCATATTCCGACAATTCATCGCTGTCAAGCTGTCCGTAAATTCCCAGATTACTATTGCAGTCAAGTGTGCCTATATGGCTTTTTTTGCCAAAATATACCACTCCGCCTATCTCGCCCGGCGCGCCGGCTTTTCCCTTTTTGATTTTGGTAAGCTTCATGCTGTACAAATCACCACTGTTTGCATACAAGAGATTGCCGCTTTGCGTTCCGTCTCCTATTCCATGCCCCAGCGCTCCAAAACGGCCGTCCTTTGTATAATAAGTGATAGTACCGATTCCTGCCAGATCATCCTTCACCCATATTCCCATATAGTATTTGCCATCATCCATCCTCACAGGCGTGATATCCGCTGACATTTTCTCACCGCCTCGAAGAAATTTAATGTTTACGGTACTTTTATCTTCATGACTTTCATCATGCTGCTTCATAATATCATTCACAGCTTCAGAAAGTTCCTCCTTGTCTGCAACAGTGCGTCCATTGACAGATAGGATATAATCACCGCACTGCACCTTTTTATCTGCCGGATTGACTTTTTTTTCCATCCTCGTCTGTCACCTCCGTCGTATTCACTACAAGCACTCCCTCTGTCTGCTCATATATACCGGTCAGCCTGCCACAGGCATATACGCCCTCAACACTTATTCCAGCACTTATTTTATCTGTCTCTTCATAATCTCTGTGAGTTGATGCTGTATCTGCTGTCTGTCCTATGCCTTGTTCGGTTCCACCGTTTCCACTGTTTTCACCGGTTCCGCCGTTTTCACCATTTTCACCATTCTCGCCCGAATCAGCCAATACACTGGCCGCCTGTCCCGGAAGCCCTGTCGCATATCTTCCATATCCGGCCTTTGATTCATTTAAAAAACTTCCTAATGCACTTTCATCAAATGCCTTATCTACCCTGCTGCACCACTTATCATCACTGCTTAGTGCAAACATAGCTATCACTGCTGCAGCCAGCGTGACACTCACAAATTTTCCAAAAAACTTCCGCATACTATTACCTCCATTTGGATTAGTATGCTCCTGTAATTTTCCTTTTATTCTTTTAATATCTTATTATCTCATTCTAACTATTCCAAATTATTTTGAGCAAAAACCAGTATAGTTTGACAGTTTAGGTGTTTTCCTATATAATTTCGATATATTTATATGTTTATTATAAATTTCACATATTATTCCCACGTTGTTAGTTACAAATAAATACTGTAATAGCTTTATAATTCTTAAATCACCATTTAATAAAGGAGGGATTCCATGAATACATACCTGCTCATCACATCCATAGTAATCTTCTTATGTATCCTGCTAAATCGTGTCTCCAATCGCATAGGCATTCCGGCACTTTTAGCCTTTATCGTGCTCGGCATGCTTTTTGGCTCTGACGGAATAATGAAGATAGATTTCGACAATTACGCGTTCGCTGAACAGATATGCTCTACCGCGCTGATATTTATCATGTTCTATGGCGGCTTTGGCACCAACTGGCAGCGTGCAAAGGCTGTTGCCGTTAAGTCTGTGCTTTTGTCCACCATCGGTGTTATTATCACATGCTTTCTCACAGGGCTGTTCTGTCACTTTGCCCTTAATATGAGCTGGGAAATAAGCTTTCTCCTCGGTGCGCTGATTTCATCAACAGATGCAGCGAGCGTTTTCTCCATACTGCGTTCGAAAAAGCTGAATCTGAAATACAATACCGCCTCTCTTCTTGAAGTGGAAAGCGGTAGTAATGACCCATGTGCCTATATGCTCACAGTTGCTTTTATATCCATATCTCAGGGCAGCGCAAGCCCGGGAAATATTGCCATACTCATAGTAAAGCAGCTTGCCTTTGGCATAATCTTCGGCGTCCTGATTGCAAAGCTTTCCATCATGCTCCTTCGATATATACGCTTCAAAAGCGCGGGGTTTGATGCGATTTTCATGGTGGGAATTGCTCTGATATCGTATGCCCTGCCTGCTTACTTTGACGGAAACGGCTTCTTAAGTGCCTATATAGTCGGCATTATACTCGGTAACACAGAAATAGAAAATAAAAAGAATCTGGTAAATTTCTTTGATGGCATAACAGGACTCATGCAGATGCTTATTTTCTTTCTGCTTGGTCTGCTTTCTTTCCCATCAAAGCTGCCACACGTCATAGTACCGGCACTTTTAATATTTATGTGGCTGACCTTTGTGGCAAGACCTCTTTCTGTCGCACTTGTGCTCACACCATTTCGCAGCAAAATAAAACAGCTGCTGCTTGTCTCATGGTCCGGCTTAAGAGGAGCTGCATCCATAGTGTTTTCCATCATGGCATATACCGCCACCAATGATGACCTCGACACCTTCCACATAATATTTATGATAGTACTTTTTTCAATACTGCTTCAAGGCTCAATGCTTCCATGGATATCACGAAAGCTTGACATGCTTGATAAAACAGCCGATGTAATGAAGACCTTCAATGATTACTCCGAGGAAGCAGATATCCAGTTCATACAGCTTACCATACCGGAAAATCATCTGTGGTGCGGCCACAAGCTAAAGGATCTGACGCTGCCTCCTGAGACACTGATTGTGCTTATACGAAGAGGTGAGCAGAATATAATACCGGACGGTGAAACAATAATTCTGCAAAATGATGTGCTCGTGCTTAGTGCCATCACACCTGATGAGGTGCATGGTATAAGGCTGGTGGAAAAAATAATAGAAAAAGACAGCAGATATAACAATAAACTGCTGTCTGAAATATCAAAAAAACACAATGAGATTATCATAATGATCCAAAGAAACGGGCAGGTAATCATCCCAAACGGAAACGTACGGCTGACCACCGGTGATATACTGGTAATCAACCGCGCCGTAAACTGATAATGTCAGATTTTTTTCTCCATGGCAAGTGCTTTCATCTCGCGTGCGCTCTCCATCACGGTATCTGTGATTTTTGCACCGCCGAGCATTCTGGCAAGCTCAGCCACACTGTCATTGTCAGTTAGCCTTCGAATCCTTGAAACCGTGGATTTGTTCTCGACTGCTTTTTCTATAAGGAAATGCGCATCTGCCATAGCTGCTATCTGCGGCAGATGTGTGATACATATAATCTGATGGTTGCGGCCAAGCTCATTCATCTTCTCAGAGACCATCTGAGCTGTACGTCCACTGATTCCAGAATCAATCTCATCGAAAATAAGCGACTCAATGTGGTCATTTTCTGCCATGATTGTCTTGATTCCAAGCATGATACGCGACAGCTCTCCTCCCGATGCTACCTTGCCGAGCGGCTTAAGCGGCTCTCCGGGGTTAGTTGATATGAGAAACTCCGGCGCATCGATGCCGTTTGCCGTATAGTCCGGCAATCTGTCAAACTGCATATCAAACTGTACATCAAGGAAATTCAAATCATTAAGTGCTGATTTAATTTCTGACACAAGCTTTACAGCACTCCTTTGTCTGATTTCTGATACCTCATCCGATATCTGTGCCAGCTCCTTTTCCTTTTTCGCAAGCTGCTGCTCTAATTTCTGTAAATAAGAATCATAATCATTCAGGACACTGATACGCTCCCTCTTTTCATTGAGTGCTATCAGTATATCATCAATTGAGTTGCCGTATTTGCTCTTTAGATGATTTATCTCATCCAGACGCTTTTGTGTCTCATAGAAGGTCTCCTCGTCAAACTCAGCCTGTGATATATATCCTGATATCTCGTGATTAAAATCAGAAAGCAGACTGTCTATCTCTGACAGCTGACTCTCCAGAGCTTCCACATCCTCATCATAACCTGATACCTGCGACAGCTCTCTTACCGCCCTGCCAATAAGCTCTGAGGCACTCTCCATCTCGCCTCCTGTGGCAGAATATGCAGCATTTACACCCTCCATGATTTTCTTTCCGTTTGAAAACTTCCTAAACTGCGCCTCAAGCTCCTCATCCTCACCAGACACCAGGGAAGCTTCTTCTATCTCCTTCACCTCGTACTCAAGGAATGACAGCTCACGGCTTCTTTCTTCATTGTCGATATTTGACTTTTCATACTCATCCTTAAGCGCCCTATATGCTTTATATGTGACTGAAAGCTGCTGCTTTTTATCTCCAAGCGGCTGCTTTGCGTACTCATCAAGTATATCAAGGTGTTTTTTCTTTGATAAAAGTGACTGGTGCTCATGCTGACCGTGGATATCTATGAGATATGCGGCTATTTCCTTCATTCGCGAAACAGACACGGCTTCACCGTTTACCCTGCCGACTGCGCGCGACTGTGTGATTTTACGGCTTAAAATCACGCATCCGTCCTCGACCTCCACATCAAGCTCCCTTAAAGCCTCTATAATCTTTGGTCCTCAACTGAAAAAATAAGCTCCACAAAAGCAGGCTTTTCATTGTCTCTTAGCATCTCCTTTTGCACTTTTTCACCAAGCGCCAGATTGATAGAGCCTATGATGATTGATTTTCCGGCTCCGGTCTCTCCCGACAGTATATTTAGTCCGTCGGAAAACTCAACCTCACACTCATCTATGAGTGCCAGATTCTTTACATGTAGATTTTGTAACATATTTTCTCCTTCCTCTCCCAGGCATGACGATATATGTTATTTTCTGTTACAGTTCAGCTATAATCTGATATTCATGTAACATTATTCCACAATTCTGCGGATTTTTTTCATCACCGCATATGTATCATCAACAGTCCGGATTGCACACATGATTGTGTCATCTCCTGCAATCGAACCGACGATTTCTCTCATCTTCATGGCATCTATTGCAGCACAGACAGCGCTTGCCATTCCCGATACAGTCTTTATAACGAGGATATTCTGTGCCATATCCATTGACAAAAAGCCCTCTCTGAGTACTCTTTCGTATTTCTTTGAGAGATTCTCAGGTGCATCCGTTATCACGGCGTACTTCTGTCTGCCGCCTGCGGTAGGAATCTTTGTGAGCTTAAGCTCCCTGATATCCCTGGATACTGTGGCCTGAGTCACGCGAAAACCATCTTTTTCAAGAAGCGCAGACAGCTCATCCTGCGTCTCTACCTCATTCTTTTGGATTATCTCAATTATCTTGGATTGTCTGTTTGTTTTCATGTCCTGCCACCTCATAAATATTATTTGTAACTATTCATTATAACAATCCTTATCTGTGTTATGAATAATTTCCCATCTTTTTGCGGAGTATCTCCAAAAAGCTTCTCTGGTGAAGCTTGCAAATCTTTGTATGATTGGCTGCCTTTGAAATAACAAAACGGTCTCCCACAGCCAGCTCTGCCGTAGTGTCGCCATCATAGCTGACACACGCCATCTCATCGTTTTGCTCCCTGCGGCTTAGAATCTCTATCTCTATCTCATCATCGCCTGAAAGCACAATGCTCTTTGACGTAAGATTGTGAGCATTGTTCGGTGTGAGCAGTATCATATCGCCCTTCGGATCCACAATCGGACCTCCCGCCGACATACTGTAGCCTGTAGAGCCTGTCGGAGTCGCAACAATGATGCCGTCAGCGTGGTAATTGTTTAAAAACTCACCGTTTACATACACATTGAGCTTAAAATCTGCAAATTGCCCTTTCTATGGATGACTATATCATTTAATGCAACTCTCGAGATTTCACTGCCTCTTTTATGCCCTGTGAGCATAATACGATCCTCTGTCATGTATTTATCAGCCATGAGCGAATCAATAGCGTCAAATACCGTAGCTTCCTCCACCTCACACAGATAGCCGAGTGTGCCGAGATTCACTCCCATAAGCGGAATCTCAAGTGTCTCCACCCTTGTGGCTGCACGAATCAGTGTACCATCTCCGCCGAGTACAAGAATACACTGCGTATCCTGTGGTATATCCTCAAGCTCAAACTCGTTATCGGATATAGCCTCGACATTGCTCATAAGCCCTTTGCCGTGCCGCCCTTTTGTTCTATGTATGCCACTATTTTATTTGTAAGTGCAAAATTCCTGTCCTTATAGGCATTTGCTATCACAACAAAATGTTTCATAGTCTATTTCCTGTCCAGCTCTCCATGCGCGGCCTCGACCACACTATGAATATCCACTGATTCCTCCTTTATAGGATCATCTGTCTTTTTGATATGTACAAGGTACTCTATATTGCCCTCCGGCCCCTTGATTGGCGAATACTCAAGGTCTAACACGCTAAATCCATTTGAAAGTGCAAAGGATATGATATTGTTCACTACCTCCTCATGCACGCTCTTGTCACGGACCACGCCCTTTTTACCTACTTTTCCCTGCCTGCCTCAAACTGTGGCTTGATAAGACAAACCATCTCGCCACCGTCCTTTAACAGTGCTCTTGCAGGACCTAACACCTTGGTAAGTGATATGAATGACACATCAACCGATGCAAAATCCAGCTCATCATCTATGTCATTGGGCGTCACATACCTGATATTGGTCTTTTCCATGCACACCACGCGCTCGTCCTGACGCAGCTTCCATGCAAACTGGCCATATCCGACATCCACGGCATACACCTTTTTAGCACCATTTTGAAGCATACAGTCTGTAAAACCGCCTGTTGAAGCACCTATATCCATGCACACCTTGCCATCCATCGTGATATCAAAGTGCTTCATAGCCTTTTCAAGCTTTAGCCCTCCACGGCTCACATACTGCAGTGTCTTTCCATGAATCTCAATATTGCAGTCATCAGGAAATGTGCTTCCCGCCTTATCCTCACGGTTGTTATTTACAAAAACATTGCCCTCCATAATCATGGTCTTTGCTTTTTCCCGTGATGGTGCAAGGCCTCTGTTTACAAGTAATACGTCTAATCTTTCTTTCATACTGTATGTTACCTCTATCTATAATGCTGCTATTATACGCTTAGCCACCGATTCGGCATCCACATGCAGCTCCTTTTTGAGCACCTCGACATTGCCATGCTCCACATAGCAGTCAGGAAGTGCAACTGTCAACACCTCAAGAGCTATGCCGTTAGTCTTGACATACTCCGTCACATGCTCACCAAAACCGCCGCTTTGCACGTTTTCCTCCATAGTCACAAGCAGGCTGTGTTCAGACGGCAGTTCCTTAATTGCTTTCTTATCAAAAGGCATTGCAAAACGCGCATTGATAAGTGTAGCAGAGATTCCCTCTGCCTCAAGCAGCTTTACTACATCAACGGCAGTCTTTACCATACTGCCGAGTGCCATGATAGCCACCGTGCTTCCTTTTCTGATTAGCTCACTCTTTGCAAGCTCTATCGGCTGTCTGATTTCCTTAAGGCCGTCATAGGCTGCCCCTCTTGGATATCTGAGTGCAATCGGACCGTCATATGCCACTGCAAACTTCATCATATCAGACAGCTCCCACTTATTCTTCGGAGCCATGATTGTCATATTCGGGATGACCGACAGATATGATATGTCAAATATTCCCTGATGTGTCTCTCCGTCACTGCCTACAAGCCCTGCCCTGTCGATTGCAAAGATGACATGCAGATTCTGTATGCACACATCGTGAAGTATCTGGTCAAACGCCCTTTGTAAAAATGACGAGTACACCGCAAATACCGGGATAAGTCCTGCCTTTGCAAGCCCTGCCGCAAAGGTCGTGGCATGTGCCTCGGCTATTCCCACATCAAAAAATCTATCCGGGAAATTGCGGTGGAATCTGCGAAGCCCTGTTCCATCCGCCATGGCAGCCGTTATCGCAACTACCTTTGGGTTTCTCTCGCCCAGCTTCTTCATGACTGTTGAGAAAACATCTGTGTAATTGGCCTTCGTGCGCTTATTCTTTGGAAGCCCTGTCTCTATAACAAACGGCTCTGCACCGTGAAATCTAGAAGGATAACGCTCAGCCGGGCCATAGCCTGCTCCTTTTTTCGTGAGCACATGCACAAGCACCGGACCATCCACACGCTTTGCCTCATCAAACACATGGCACATTTCCTTTATATCACTGCCATCCACAGGTCCCAAATAGATGATGCCCATCTCCTCAAAGAACATACCCGGAATAAAAAGCTGCTTTATGCTGCTCTTTGTATTCCTGATATGCTTTACCATACGCTCTCCGTAGATTGGTATATGGTTTAGGGAATTCATAACATTATTCTTTAAATCCCTGTATGCATCCGCTGTGCGAAAGCCTGAAAGATACTGGCTGATGCCCCCGACGTTCTCTGAAATCGACATATTGTTGTCGTTTAACACTATAATAAAATTGCCTTTAACGCTTGAAGCGTTGTTGAGCGCCTCATATGCCATGCCTCCGGTCAGCGCACCGTCTCCTATTACAGAAACCACGTGGTAGTCTTCTCCTGTTACCTGTCTGGCTGTCGCAAGCCCAAGTCCCGCTGAGATGGATGTGGAGCTGTGTCCTGTATTAAAGCAGTCACAGTCGCTCTCATCCGCCTTTGGGAAGCCACTCATGCCTCCATACTGTCTGAGCGATGAAAATCCATCCTTTCTGCCGGTGAGTATCTTGTGTGTGTACGACTGATGCCCTACATCCCACACTATCTTATCCTTCGGCAGATTAAAGCACAGATGCAGCGCCATGGTAAGCTCCACAACTCCGAGGTTTGATGCCAGATGACCTCCTGTCACCGATATGCTCTCTATAAGAAACTGCCTGATTTCATCCTTTAACAGCTCAAGCTCCTCAGGTGTCAGTTTTTTTATATCATTTTCCTTTTGTATCTTTTCTAAAACCATCTTATTTCTCCCGATGGATCAAATATTCAAATAGCTCCTTAAGAAATGCATCGTCGTATCCCAAATCATCAAGCTGCTCCTCTGCCTCCTTGGAGATGCGCTCCACATCAGAAACCGCTTTATCCAATCCCTCAAATGTGACATATGTCGCTTTATTATTTTTCTCGTCACTGCCTACCGGCTTTCCAAGCACCTCAAGTGTACTTGTGACATCAAGCACATCATCCTGTATCTGAAACGCAAGCCCCAGCTTTGCCGCTATCTGCTCAACGCGTGATACCTCATCAGACGACGCCCCTGCAAGGATTGCTCCTATCATCATCGAGCTCTCTATAAGTGCGCCTGTCTTAAGCCTGTAGATAAAGTCAAGCTTTTCCCTTGTGATAGAACAGTCATCGGATTTCTCGCTTTCCACATCAACCACCTGTCCTCCGACCATGCCATACACGCCTGCTTTTTTTGCAAGCACCGCAAATGCCTTGCCACACGCGTATCAGCACTTCCATGTCAAAAGCCTTTGCTGCGGTCTCATATGCCAGGTTTAAAAGTGCATCACCTGCAAGAATGCCCATAGCCTCACCGTACACAGCATGTGTGGTCTTCTTTCCACGCCTGTACTCATCATTGTCCATGGCAGGCAGGTCATCATGCACCAGCGAGTAGGTGTGTATCATCTCGATTGCCGCCATAAATGCTCAATCACTGCACTGCTTCCGCCAAACATATGGTAAGTCTCTTCCATGAGGATAGGGCGAAGCCTCTTTCCACCGGCTCTCACACTATAGTTCATGGCCTCAAAAATAATCCTCTGCTGTCCCTCCTCAGCGGGAAGAAACTTCTCAAGCACATCGTTTATATGCTCTACCTTTTGCTGCAGCTCTTCCATGAATTGTGACTTATTTAAATTCCCATTTAAGCTCATCAGAATTCCTCCAGTTGTCCGTCGCTGTTTAGCACAAGCATGGCCTTTTCCATGCCCTGTACCATATCATTGGCACTCTTTACCTCATCAAGCCCCTTCTTGTAGAGCTCAAAGGCCTCATCCAGGGATACATCCGCATCTTCCATCCTCGCCACTATCTGCTCTAAGTGTGCAAAGCGCTCCTCGAGTGTCAGTGTTTTTTCATTTTCTTTGCTCATCGTTAATAACCTCCGAAACTACGGCCCTTGCATGACCGTCTATCAGATATATATTTATGTCATCGCCTGCATTGATATCGGATACACTGTGCAGTGCCCCCTTCTTTTCCACCTCGACATACGCATAGCCCTGTGCCAGCTTTTTGGCCGGTGAATATGCGTCCAGTGTACCTGAAAGCAGTGCCAGACGCTGTCTGCAATCCGAAAGCCTCTGCTTCATAATCCTTTCAAGTGCATCCTCGATATCTGCCAGACGCCTTTTATTCTCATTTAGTTTATTCTGTGGACTAAGGAAATTAAGTCTTGTTTTAATATGTGACAGCTTTTCCCTGAAAAAATCAATCCGGCCTGTCAGATTTCTGTCCATCCTGCGGCGCAGATTGTCAAGCGCTCTAACGTCTGTCTGTAGTCACTGACTGCAAGCTCTGCAGCCGCTGAAGGTGTGGGCGCTCTCCTGTCTGACACAAAATCTGCTATCGTCCAGTCTGTCTCATGGCCTACTGCGAGATGATTGGTGTGCGGCAGTCAAATATGGCTCTCGCCACAATCTCCTCATTAAAGGCCCATAAATCCTCTATGGAGCCTCCGCCTCTGCCGACTATTATCACATCAAGATTCATCGCATCCAATGTCTGTATGCCCTTCACTATGCTATCAGCCGCACCCTCTCCCTGCACAAGTGCCGGATAAAGTATGACCTGTACATATGGATTCCTGCGCGATGATACATTCCTTATATCCTGCACGGCCGCGCCTGTCGGTGCTGTAACCACACCAATACGGCCGGCATACTGCGGAATGGGCTGCTTGTACTCTGCCGCAAACATGCCCATCTCCTCAAGCTCACGCTTTAGCTGCTCGAATTTGAGATACAGATTGCCCTCTCCGTCAAGCTCTATCTTTTTGGCATAAAGCTGATATGCGCCGGTCTTCTCATACACCTCAACGGAACCTGTCACAATAACCTGGTCCCCCTCCTTCATGTGGAAGGAAAGTCCTGCCGCCCTGCTGCCCGCAAACATGATAGCGTTCATGGCTGCTCCCGCGTCCTTTATTGTGAAATAAATATGACCGCTCGTGTGATACTTGCAGTTGCTCACCTCTCCCTTTATGCTCACCTGTCTGAGCATAAAATCCTGAGCGAACATATTTTTAATATAGCTATTTACTTGCGCTACCGAATATATATTTCTATTTGCCATGTTCAATGCTCTATATCGCTGTTCCTCTTAAGCTATGCAAACTTTGCAAGCACTCCGTTTACAAATGCACCTGACTCATCTGCACCATACTTCTTTGCAAGCTCAACAGCCTCATTTATTGAAACCTTTGTAGGAATATCGTCCTCAAACTTTATCTCATAAACTGCCAATCTGATAATTGCCAGATCAACCTTTGCCATACGATTGGTCTTCCAGCCTGTAGACTTCTCATCGATGAGTGCATCAAGCTCTGCCATATGCTCAATAATCGCACTGCATTTTTCATCAATATACTGTTTTTCCTCGTCTGTAGGATTTGTAAGCTCATCATTTAAAAGCTCCATCTGCTCTGCAAGCTCAGACTTGTCATGAAACTCAACCCTGAAAGCATCTTAAAAACGTTTTCTCTTATCTTGCTTCTTGTCATTTAAATTCCTCTTCGCGAATAGTATTTTATATAAATTTAAGGATGTCTGTACGA